>Ga0214544_1000608_pt1 | contig 67799 bp, 26 predicted proteins | sample CNSS3metaG_FD_160074 | JGI IMG/M metagenome (GOLD analysis project Ga0214544, IMG submission 160074) | Root nodule microbial communities from cowpea collected in UCLA plant growth center, Los Angeles, California, USA - CNSS3 | ecosystem: Host-associated > Plants > Roots > Nodule | place: USA... | reverse complement strand
TATTTAATAAATTATAAATAGTTTAGTAATTTAAGCGGGGACGGGTATTTGGGCGGGTATATATATATCCCCATCCCCATCCCCATCCCCAGTTGAAAATTTCGGGTATTACCCATACCCATACCCAGTCAAAGCGGGAATTCCCCGTCAAAACGGGGACGGGTTCGGGTGATACCCACGGACACGGGTTTATTTGCCATCTCTACATACTATACGAATAACTTTTTGGTTCAAACATATCGAATCTAGTTGACTTGGTGATGATATTTATTTTTATATTTTTCTATTAAAATTAATATAGATTAAAAAGGCGTTAATTTGATACGATGGGTTAACATATTTATAAGTCCCAAAAAATGACATAAAATCCAGCCCATTTAATTTTTATCTCCAATTTAAGGGATTCAACAAAAAAAGAAAAAGAAAAATCGTTTTCAACATGAAATAATGATAATAAGGTGTTGTCAGTTGTTAGTTTTAATTCCAAACACGTTGAAGGCTTAAATTTCTTGAAAATGAATCCTAATACATTAAATAATTAAATTTACGACAAAAAGGGTTATATCATCAACTGTAATTTAGAAATTGCGAAGTTCCACTATCAGGCGGTTAACGTTTTCTCATGTTCGAAATAGATACACGATAGAGTGTTTTTCCCGTAATGATATTTTGATTTTTTTTAATTTATTACAACAATCACTTTTAAATTCTTATATCATATTACTAATAAAAAATCAAATAAAAAATAAAAAATCAAATTAATAAAAGTGATTAAAATATCATTATTATTTTTTAATTTAACTATTACTAGAAATTCTCATATTACATGTGATTTTTCTTACATATTTGTTAAATAATGTATAAAAAAAAAATTCTGTCATTTTTTCTAAAAATTTTAATTGGTAGGTAATTTTTGCATGGGTAATCATTTTCTACAAATTTAAGTATTTTCTATTAAATTTATTGCGAAAATTGTTTTATACAAAATATTTTGTAAGAAAACTGGTAGCAATTTCTTGTATTTTTTTTTTCACAATAAAATTTTTAAATATTTTTTACAAAAAATTTTCAAAACAAAATTGACAGGAAATATGAGTTTTTTCAGTAGTAAACAACGAAATTTGTTTTTCTTGCATTTGAACGAATTACTTTTTAAAATAAAAGAAAAAATTCTTCCGAGATAAAAGTAGTATTTAATTTAAATATATCTTTCTTTTTTATTTTTTAAAACGTTTTCCAGAAACAAAATTATAGTAAGTGGGTTTGAACGTAGATATAAAACATATATAGTTGACAAGAAAATAAATTGGATTGAATGATGAGTTTTTACACGAGTTTTCCACCTCTAACTTTAGTAAACGATAGCCACGCGTTTTCGTAGTTCCTGTGAAATTCAAACCTTTCCTACGAAATTAAGAAGATGTGGAATTGTCCAACAAATAAAAAGAAGATGGTGTTCATATTTTTGTGGTTATAAATATGTGTGAGCATGAATCATTTTCTATATATCTGGGTTTTAAAGACAAAGATGGGTCTGCATTCCTTCTTCTGCTACCTTCTCCTTCTTCTTGCTCTAATAGCATCCTTTTCCTCCACTCAAGTTATCGCAGGTTTGTCTTCATTCCTCTTTTTCATATCATAGTGAAAACCTTAAAATGCAACATGATGATTAATACAAAAACTACGTACTCCTAAATCACTACAACTTTTTCTTCTTCTTTGTTGTTGTTGTGAACAGAGTTGGAGATCAAGAGGAAGCTTGCTCCACCACCACCTCCCAGGACCTCTTCTAATCCCCATTCCGGCAATAATTAGAAAATAAAATTTATATTTTATTGATATACTTTTAAATCATACCAATGAACGAACGGATTGATGTTTGTATATTGTATATGTATACATTCGTGTAATGCGTATGATTAAATTCGTCTAATTAGTATATGGATATACTCGTATAAAGTGTATTGATAGACTCGTGTAATATGTACTGTAAGTCTCATTTAATCAATGGACAAATTCGTCTACTGTGAATTAATAAACTCGTCTAATGTGTGTGTACAAACTTTGTCTAATGTATATTATTAAACTCGTAGTATATATATATATATATATATATATATATATATATATATATATATATATATAGTATTTGTTGCTAGACTCATTTAATCAGTATATAGACAAAGTCATCTAATCAATGTATGTTTAGACTCTTTTAATGTATTTTACAAGACTCATATAATGAGTGAATGAATATACTCGTCTAATGTGTATTAATAAACTTATATATTAATTTGTGTATGAAAAAACTTGTGTAATGTATACTATCATACTTGTCTTATCAATGTATGCATAACTTGTCTAGCTAGACACTTTTAATCAATTTATTGACAAAAATCGTCTAATGAGTACTCCTCTAGTGATTGTATGGACAAACTTATCTAATATGTATTGCAAGACTTGTTTAATTAGTGCATCGACAAACTCATTTAATATTTATTGTTATAGTTGTCTAATCAGTATATTTTTAGACTCGTCTAATCAACATATAAAATGACTCACCTAGTATTTTTTTTATACTCATTATTAGTTTATGAATAAAGTCATCTAATATGTATTGTTAGATTCATTTAGTGTTTTATGCTATAATTGTCTAATTAATACCTGAATAGACTCATCTGATATATATTGAAAAACTCATAATGTTTTTTTGTTATACTCGTTCAGTGTGTTTTTATATACTCTTATATATATATATATTTTATATATATTAATATATATATATAATTAAAATATATATATATATATATATATATATATATATATATATATATATATATATTAGTGATATATATTTTTTTTAAATAGTTTTTTAGTTTTTATCTTTCGTTGCGGTAGATTTTGAAGTTTAAAATAGTAAAAGATAAATTAAAGAATATAAAACAAAATTTATAATATTAAGAAGCATGATTTATCTTATTACAAATATATATTTTAAACTTTTGAAAAATAAATATTAAGTATTGCAATTTATTTTGTTACAATATAACTGTTTAAAACCATATACAAAGTTTTATGCACATATGATTAATACTAATTTTTTATTAAATAAATCAGTTAAATTTTTACATACTAAAATTATAAAGAATATTCAATGATAAGTATATTTATATTGTAATTTCATATACAAATTATAAATATAATTTTTGATTGACAATTTTATGTAAGACAAAATTATTGCATGACAATTTTTTTATATGTGAGTTTAAATAGTTTATTATCAATAAATAAATATATATATATATATATATTATTCTTTGAAATAAAAATAAAATATATTTTTTTAATTAATGTATATGTGGAATGACTTGTCTAATGTTTGTTGTTATATTCATCTAATTAGTTATGAACAAACTAATCCAATATGTATTACGAGATGATTTGTTTTAATTGATATGTGGACAAACTTATCAAATGTATATTGTTAAATTTATCTAATGTGGATTGTTAGGCTCTTAGAATGTTTTCTGTTATACTTCTTTAGTAAATTTACAAATTAAAAAATTATTACTTACTAAAATAGTGACTATGAATAAAATATTATAATTGGTATTTAAATTTGTCTCTAAAATTTAGCTCTAAAATTTAGCTATCAAAGTTTTAACTACTAAAAAAATTAGTTTATAAATGAGTCACTAAACATTAACTATCAAGATTTTGGCTACCAAAGTAATTAGTTTCTAATAATTAGTGACAAATTTAGTTATCAATTATAATTTTTATTTATAATAGTGACTATTTGAGTGACTGATAATTTTTTGTTTTGTATATTAGTATCTATATTGATCATTATAGTGAGTAACACTTTTTTGTCACTAAAATTGGTTATTATCTAAGATTTTTCTTGTAGGGCATGTTTGGGTAAGATATTTTATAATTTTTATATTTATCTCATCTCAAATTAAATATATTAAATTTATATTTATATCTCATCTCAAATTATTTTATATTCTAAATATTTTATTTAAATAAGGTAATTTAAATTTATTTTTTTATTTGATAAGTATTTTAATTATTTTTAAATGTAAACAGTTATTTAAATATAAAAAAATGTTAATAATTCAAAACTAACTATATTAATAATAATATTTTATAGTAAATATTAATTGATATTAGTTTTTAGTCAAAGTTTGTCAAGTTCATCTTAAATGATATTGACTAAATTTTTTCTTTATTAATGTTTGTTAATATTATTTTTGAGTTGATGTTGACGATAATTTTAGGTTGACATGAATCAAGTTTACTTTTGATATACTGTTAATTATGATTTTTTTCCAACTTCTTTTATCAATAGTAGGTTGGAAGTTTTTCCAAATTGACATTGATAAAAGAAAACCATAATTAATATTGGCTACAATTTTTTTCTAATCAATATTAAAAAAATAAATTCAAACAAACTATTGATAAAGAAATGGTAAAAAGTCAACATAATCTTGATAAAAGTTAATTAAAAAATCTAATTAATATTTATCTAAAAGTAGGTTCTCAAAAATTAACCGTGAGCACACTAATTAATAAAGAGAGAAAAATAATATTAATCTATACAAACAAAAATAAAATCCTAACAATTAAAAACTCCTATCAACTTAATAATAATAATAATAATAATAACTCAGTCAACATTAAAAGAAAGTAATAGTCATTCTAATAATATTTCCGTTTTAGTCCATTGATAAGGTTCCAATTAAAATTAAGTTAAAAAAGTAAAAGTAAAAAACGAATTCAAAGATATAAAATATTTTAAAACTCGTATTTATTAGCCAAAATTTAAAATAATTCAATTTAAATAATTAAATTACTCATGAAATTATAAAATTTGAATTTCTTAAACATTAATATATGAAAATCTATAAAAATGTAATTTTTTTAAAAAATATCTCATCCAAATATACTAAGTAGGTAGTCAAAATAAATGTTAAAAAAATTAGAAAATTATAAAACATGACCTTTCTTTTTCCTTTTAGTTTCAAGTCTCCTATATGGACGTTTTAAAGTGGCAAATAAATGTTAAGACAGTGAGCGCAAATGTTGATGTTTCTACTTATAAATATTTCAGAGCATGCATCGTTTTCAAATCTGGCTTTTAAACATGGCTCTGCATTCTTTCTTCTACCTCCTCATTCTTCTTGCTTTAATCATATCCTTTTCCTTCACTCAAGTCACTGCAGGTTAGTCTTCATTCCTTATTTTCATAGTATTTCTGTTATTACAATTTGTATCAGAAGTAAAACATAATGTTTAAGAAATATTGTTGGGATAATTTTTTTTTTAATAATGACTCTGATACTATGATAGGAATGTAGTTTAAGTTTAACTCAACCCCACAAAATCGACTTGTAAAATGATGTTTGCATTCTAGTTATATATTATGAAATTGTCTTATTTTTAGTTGATGTGAAACTTCTAATAATTTGTATAATCATAATAAGTGTAAAAACCTTAAAATATTAATTTTTTGATATATTCAATAATTTTATATCATTTAGGATAAATTTAGAGTGATTTCTTGATACCAAATATTTTTCTGCAGACAAATTCCAACAAAAATTTCACAAAATATATTTTTTTTTTGTGACAGAGTTGGAGATTAAAAGGAAGCTTGGGAAATTACCAAGGCCACCTCCACCTCCCAGTGCAGCTCCTGGTCCTGGCACCTTTTACAATTCCCCGGGAAGTTTGGGATGACTTCTTCAAACCACAACATCGATTTTGGTAAATAATTAAGGATTATATTTCATTTATATATTATAATAATTTATATACGATTTAAACTTAATGGAACTTAAGTTTTTATTTATTTTTTTATTTTTTCAGTATTTTAGTCACTCGTTCATCATTATTCATATTTTATCATTTTCACTGATGTTTAGTGCAGCTTTGTATTCATTTTACATTTTCATAAACCATGCATGTTAATCCAATTGATCTTTAATTTTTCATCGATTTTCTCGAAGTTTGATTTTGCTGAATGTTTATTAAGGACAACACAAGTACAAAATAGTTGTGGATTGAATGCAATTTTACGTTGTTTTTGGACAGAGTCAGATGTTTCAAGGATGCTTGGGAAATTACTACTCACACCTCCTCCACCTTGTCCAAATGTAGGGGACATCCTTGTTAGGATAAAAAAAAAACAAACTTTTTTGGTTCTTTGGAATTGCTATGGTTGCATTATAATACAACTACAATTCAGTATTATCAATTGATATAACCAGTTTTTTTTTTTCTTTTTCATGTGAAATTATGTTGTTTGAAACGTGGATTTAGCAATTTACTCATTCAATTAAAGTGACTCTATTTAAAGAGGTAAAAATGAATTGCAACCATGAACCATTGTAGCACACTTGAATCTCATTGGATGAAAAAAAACTAAACAATTATTAATAACAGGTTATTAATAAAATAATATTATTCATTCTTATATTTTTTTAATTTAATAAATAAACTTGTTTTCGTCAGATTTGGATAGAGTATTTTCGAAATGAAACGACCGAGATCTTTAATATATTTCTTTTCTTCAACTCTTTGAAATATTTTTTGATGAAAAACTACAAAAAGAATTATGTTCAAAGCCCACCTATCTTAAGATGTGATCCTTTAACTAACAATGTTATGTTAATCCAATTCGTATATGGAGAGAATTTTTTGCAGGTTTAATGATGAAAGTTGATTTAAAAAATATGTAGTTGAGGACAAAATAAATTAGATTGAATTGATATTTTTCACACGAGTTTTCCCACCTCTACTTTTATTAAACGGTGGCTTCGGTAATTATGCAGTGACAGACATAGCCACGCGTTTTCTCGTGGTTCCGTTAAATTCAAACCCAACAAAGATTTATTGTGGAATATCAACGCTAAAGATGTATCTCAATAATTTAGTATAAATTAGGTCTGTTTATATATTATATTTTATGTGTGATATTAGGTCTAATTTCATTAGGATCCGGATCGGTAAAATCCAGTCTTATGTATTGTAATGTTAAGACCGAAGGGGTTATGTGATTGATATTTCCCTAAATTTCTTCATTTCCTTGATTTTTTTATCTTAACTGTTTCTTTTTTTCTCTTGATACCCATGTCCTTAACACAATTATCAGAACATTTAAAATTTTGGAAGTCGACTAATGATAAAACTAATTGATAATAGATCAATTCGATTTGGTTAAGTTAGGTTTAAAATCTATTTTTTAAAATAGTAACAGAGTCATGGATTAACGCATATTCTAACAAGAGTGACCTGCTATCAGATCATCAATTAATGTCTATTCATATGTTTGAGATATATATGCATTAATGTGAGAAATATGTTAAAAGTCTCACATTAAATAATAATAAAATTTATTTACAACATATAAGTGAGTGAAAACATCATCTTATATACTAATTTTTTAGAATTAAATTAGATTAAAAGTTCACTCCGAAAAAAAAAAATTTAAAATTTAATTGTATAACTTTGATTAAGATAAAAGTACCTTCCCAATTCATTCTAATTCATTTTTTATTTTTTTATTAGAAATATATTATTGTCTATTGTTTATTTTTCTTTTTTAGTTATGAATACTTGTATTGATACAATGATACCAATATTAAGTTTAATAAAGGAAAAATATTTTTTGACTACTAAATTTTGACAACTTTTTTTTACAACTTTAGGTGACATCTTCTAAGTGGTTTTTATTTTTTCATTTTTTCATTTTTAATATTCAAAAACCACTTTAAAGATGACGTCTTATGTTATGAGATAAAGTTATCAAAATTTAGTAATTAAAATATTATTTTTCTTAATAAAGATGATGTAGACTGCATGGTGTGAAAAGGAAAACCGTATGTATGAACAGATAAATTTACAAATTTATTGACTTGATTATTTGGAAGTGTGACTAATAAAGTCTTTATGAGCAATAAAATCGAAATCTCCCAGTTATACCAAGTCTCCCTCTCTCTCCCTCATAAGTCCAATTGTTCTTAAATGCAAAACAAAAGAAATTACACGCTACTCTTGTAAGTCATCCAATACTATCGTATTGAAATGGGTGGATGAAAGATGATGTTCATATTTTTGTGGTTATAAATATATGTGTGAGCATGGATCATTTTCTATATATTTGGGTTTTAAAGACAAAGATGGGTATGCATTCCGTCTTCTACTACATTCTCATTCTTCTTGCTCTAATAGCATCCTTTTCCTCCACTCAAGTTATCGCAGGTTTGTCTTCATTCCTCTTTAGTGTTGTGTTTTGATGAAAGTGAAAACCTTAAAATCCAACATGATGATTAATACAAAAACTACGTACTCCTAAATCACTAAAACTTTTTCTTCTTTGTTGTTGTTGTGAACAGAGTTTGAGATTAAGAGGAAGCTTGGACCCCTACCAGTTCCACCACCACCTCCAAAGTTTGCTCGTGGTCCCGCTAGCGGTTGCACCGGCTGCATCGAGAATAGGAATTAAAGAAATATATATTCTATATATATATATATATATATATATATATATCTTATTAATGTATCATAATTTAATCTTATTTTTAAGTGAATTATAAGTGAAATATTCAGTAACTTTTATTTCAACTCTCTGTTACAAAAATTCGGTCCAGCAATTAGATCGTTAACGTTTTTTTCACGTTTGAACTAAAAAATAATAAAAGATTTTTGGAAATATTATAATTTATAAATAAGTGATTGTTTTAGATATTTATCGTGATTTCAATTTCATAAATGCTTTCACAATCCTTCACAACCTAAGATAAGAAAGTTAAGCACAAGGTTTGCAATTAAAATTAAGAAAGGGGAGAAAGTAACGATGGGTTTGATAGTTTAAGTTTGTTGGAAGAAAAAGGAATGAGCAGAATGAAAGCAAGCGTGCGTGCGTGCATCATGATCATGTTGGTAATGAGTTGGGGGAACGGTTTGGGAATTGAAGCTGAAGTTTGAGATGGTAAGTGGCAGCAGCTTCATCGGTTCTGGTAAAAACCGCAACACCACGAGCAAAAGCAAAAGAACCGGTTCCTCCGATGACCTTGAACCGTTGTTTGTCTTCATGAGCCTGCACGCTGAGGCTCCCCTTATGATGTGGGGTGTCAAAGCTCAGATACATCACATCGAATAACGATCGCTGAAACATGTCGCCGAGAATCACAAACCCCTGTGCTCTTCCAACCACACGTGAACTCTTCTCTGGTCCCTCTGTCAGCACACGCGGAAAGATCAAAGCCCCACCATCTTCCCTAGGTACGAGGTGAGTGTTTAAGGTTGATGATATCTGAGGCTGTTGGATGTAGAATGATAGATCCAACCATGATCTTGCATGATGGGTCTTGTTGTGGGACGTCACAGGTGATAGCACGGCCAAAACAATAACTGCTAACGTTGCTAGGGAAATCGCAACGCAGAATATGATTCGTGCTGACATTTTGCTCCTTCTTGTGCTGAGATTAAATGGCTACTCCGTTTTTAAGTTCAACTATCCTTATGGTTGAAAAGCAAAGATAATGTTCTTGGCAACCTAACCCATTTTTTCATTTGGTACCTAACCCAATATGAAAAATACTTCATGCTTGTCCTTTTGCTTCCTGGTCTTGCATGGGGAATGTCAAGTTAGAAGTTAGAAGTGAGTTTTTATGTCCAACTTAATCCCACAAAACTGGCTTGTAAGGTGAGGATTGCACCTACTTATATTTATGAATTGATCTTATCTCTAGTCAATGTTGTGGGGTTTCCAACACACCTCTCATGCTGAAATATATTTATCTCGTGCGTAGAACAAGATATTAGTAGATGATCCGTTAACGGTCCAATATCGGATGGAACAAAATGTTCAAGAAAGTTCGCTAGGATAAGTTCTAACTTGGCTCTGATACCGTGTTAGAAGTGAGTTTTTAAGACTAACTCAACCCACAAAACCAATTTGTAAAGTGAAGATTGCACCCATTTATATATTGTGAATTAACTTTATCTTTAATCGATATTGTGTAACTTCCAACATTAAGTTTCCAATTTGTTAGAAAGAAAACATAGTTTTCAACCTTAACCTAAGGATTGTCCATCAAATTGGAGTAGCACTACAACTAGCAAACTGTTTGCATTTCTTAATTATTTTGCTTATGTTTGGTGGAACAAACACATATTTGTTACGTGGTTCTTACAAAACAATACTTTGAAGTTGTTATTTTCTGAAAACAGATCCAAGACTCTAGTTTCTCTGCAAAAATACACAACTTTGTTCATGGTGGTTATACTTCGTTCTACAAGCTCATCAAACTCGGCATCGACTACCATTTTATAGAGTAATATTTTGAGTTGTATTTTTGTCAGGATATAATGTTAAGATTTTGAATACATTTCTAACAACATTTAAACTTTTTGGTCTAATGATAGATTAGGAAAAACCAATTTTTAGATAAAGTTTACTAAATGATTATTTTGAAGATCATGCACTACACGATTATTTACAAGTTTTTGATATATATTCTAAACCATTAAAAGCCGTCACAAAGATTTAGAATGGTCACATATATACTATTTAAAATACTTTTTTAGTTTTCAAAATTTCAATTATTAATTATATTTTAATAATTTCATAATTTCATAATTAAATTATATATCATTTAATTTTTTAAAAGTGATGACAATAATACTAATAATTAAACTTTTATTTAACTTAAGCATGACCATTATTTTACATTACGACACACAACAATATACCGTGTGTGGCTTGCATAATAGACTGTGAGTTTGTTCCCTGTTTCAGCGGAAGTATACAATCCTACCATTTTCAAAAAGCATGTTAGTGGTGATCGAAGGGTCACAAATTTTCGAAAGATATGTTTTTATAACATATTAAGATGTATAATTGATGTCTAATTTGCTGTGTTTTTGATAAAGTTTGATATTTATACTTTAAAAATAATAAATATATTTCTTTTAATATAAGTGGTTTATTTTATTTTTTTAATTTTTAAAAAAGTTTCAAAATCATAATTAAATTATTTATATCGTTTTGAAAATTTTTAACTTAAATGTTATTTTAGAATACCTTCTAATAAATAAAAATAATAATATTATGAATTTAAATGAATTATATTCATTTATTTATAAAATTTGTTAACTAAAATATATCAAAAATAAGAAATTAAAATTATATTTAACTATTTTTTTTAATAATAATTTGGAAAGCAAATAGTCTCTTTCTAAAGTAAAATTTATACTTTTCTTTTATACTATGTAAATTGAGGTGTTTTTCAAAAAATATGATTGTTTTGAACTTGTAACTGTAAAATAGAATTAATTAAAAAAATTTATTTAAAAATTAAAGTGAAGTCGTGAGGATTTATGACAATATTTAGACTGAAATTATCATGTGTGAGATTGATTTCCTCTTTATTTTTTAAAAAAAAATCATCATGACTCTTATCAATTTTTGTATTTAAAAGAAAAAATACAGAATTGAAGTTGTCATAAATCCTGATAAGTTCAGTTTTCTTATATATAAAAATCGGTAAGAGTCGAGTCCTAACAATTTTACTTTTTCAAACAAAAAAAAGAAAAAAAAATAGATCACTCTATCCTATTTTACAAAAGAAAAAAATTCAAGTGGAACTATTTTACAACTATGGATTCAAAAGATTCATGTTTTACAAAAGAAGCGTAAATTGACCTTATTGCAGTGGAAGTAAAAAGAGAAGGAGATGTGAGTTTTAGGAAGGAGTGATGCAGTCAAAGTTTATGCAAAGAAGTGAAAGCAGAAAGCAAAAAGCATATCTCTTTCTTGCTGAAAATGGAACCATATTCTACCTGGCATTGAATGCAATGAAAGATGATGATTTGGCATCAATTCCCTTATCTCTCTGTTCTACTATACTTACAATAAAATTTATACTTATTCACTTCCCACCTTCTTCCACTGCATATGCATATGTTCTGTTATCTGTTCTACTTACTTTCATTTCGTGCTCTCAACGCTACTTCCCCTTTTCAATTATTCTTTTTCAAAGATACCATTACCAACCATAATTCTCCAACCCAAAAAGGGAAAATCAAAAAGGTTACAATGCCACACAACACGTGTCAACATTCTATGCTGTTACTCACTCTCAGGTGGGCCTTCTCAGCCCAAATCAGGAAACAAGCTATGGGGTTTTGACAGCTGTTCAACATAAACCTACCTTTCCCCCTCTTCTTTTAATCACCACTAAATTCCTTTCTACTTCTTCTTTCCCCACACATTTATTATTATTATTATTCCAAGTCTCGCAATTTGTATAAAATCAAATAAAAATTAAATATATTTTTCATCTTAAAATTATTATAAAAAAAGGTTAAATATGTTTTTAAATTTTTAATTTTCAGTAAAAAAATTGGAATTAGACTTTTTTTTAAATTTTAGATCAATTTAATCTTCTAATTTTAAAAATGCATGAATTTAGTCTTTTTAGCCATATTTTGTTAAGTTTATTCGACGTTTCAAATGTATTTTATGATAACATTTCAGTTAATATTGAAGTGTAAAAATGTGTCAAACGATATAAATAACTCAAATGCTATCATAAAACACGTTTGAAATATCAAATAAACTTAACAAAATTCGATTAAAACAATTAAATTCATGCATTTTTAATATAAGAAACTAAATTAGACTAATTTCAATTTTCACATAATAAAAAAACATACTTACTCCTTATAAAAATTATGTTTCGTTTGTAATAACAAATGATCTAGGGTTATCATGTGGTAAATAGAATTTTATAGTGAACTAAAATATACCATTCACATCTCAATTGTTGGGACATTATAATTTATATTAATTTTCATAAAACAAGGAAACTAAATACTTTTAAATTAATTTATAAAGTTATACAATTTTTCATAACAATATAATGTAAAGACCGAAAACATCATTTTGTAAAAAACTATGCTTCGATGCTAAATTAACTCATAAAGTATTTAAACTCTGTATATCATGAAAGTTAATGTGAAACATCATTCACGACAAATAATATATATGGAGTGTTTCAACGGACAAATGTTCGTAGTAAATTAAAATATAACATATTTCTTGGAAAAAAATGTGTTTTATGTCGACTTTTATAAAATAAAAAAGAACTAATATTTTATTATTTTATTTAGAAATTAAATATAATTTTTTGCAAAAAAATATATTTAATTTATAAAATAAAAAACTTTTATTCAATGTAATAAAAGTTTTTTAAAGGATTAAGTATGTTTTTGATCCCTTAACTTTTAGTGAATATTGGAATTAGTCTATTTTGAAACTTTGGACCAATTTAGTAATTTATCTTTTGAAATATGTGAATTTAGTCTTTTTAATCACATTTTGTTAGGTTTATTTGATGTTTTCGTACGCATTTCGAGATTGTATTTGAGTTGTTTATGTATTTTTGAAAATAAAAAACTAAATTGATTTAAAATTTTGAAATAGACTAATTCTAAAATTCATAGAACACTAACATATTTAATTTTTAAATATAAAGAAATGGAAGAAAGACAAAAGGTATTTAGATAAGAAATGTGTGTCGTTGAGGGATGTTCTCTCTTTTCCATGCTTTGGGGACAAGATGCCGTCATTCTTGACTCATTTCCATGCACTTACGTCTTTTTCACACTCCACAACCGCACAACTATACCTTCAAATTATTATATGTATTAAACAAATATACTTTCTTGGAAAATAATACTATAACAATTAAATTTGGATTATTTGTTTTACAACATCATTTAAATAAAATCAATGAGAAAATGGAAAAAATGTAAATTCAAGTTATAAAAAATTTGTGTTTTTCTACTCTATTTCTTCTCATTCACAAAAACATGAAAAATATTAAGCGAATTAGAGAAAATTATTCATAAAACTCAAAAGTATAAATTCTTGTAAAATTTAGAACTTGGAAAATATTTGTAATCGTGTGTTGGGTATATTTCGAAAGTTTAACTTTTTTTTAAAAGGAATAATTTCTTAAAACATTTTGAAAAATGAATTTTTTTAAAGTTTGGAAGCCAAAGTGTTCACTTTAAATTTACAATGAACTCGACAAAGAAATTTGTTATAGGAACTGAAATCCTGACCGTCCACTCTCGTATTTATCGTAGCCAATAATAATATTCTACGCATGTTCAATACCTTTTATCCCTATCTAATCATCATTCTTGGATAAGTTTAGATAAGCAAGTATATTGATTTTTGTAATGCACAAAAAAAGTTTCCAAAACTTATTCTATTCATGCATTTTTTTTTTTGTGTTGCAACTAAGGGTATTTCATATCTAATAAAAAAATTGTTGACCCTTATCCGGTTTAAAATTTCTACAAATCATTACTTATACTCAAACTTAATCTGATTAAAAATGGTCCTGTATAAAACATTTGAGGGTTCATTATGAATAAATTATATAAAGTTGACATAAATTCAATACACTGTTGACACAATTTTTAATTTAAAATTTCATGAGATTAAATTTATGAATTTGTGAGTTATAAGCAGAAATATGTGTCATTTCAACTTAATATAAAACTTTAACTTTATATTATTGTTAACAATAAAACATTTTTTTTCTAATATATCGGTAATTATGAACACATATCTAAGTCATTGATGATTAACAATTTCCTGTGTTGGAAGTTTGATATTTGTTATGAATAAGGTAATTTTATAATATATAAATAAATATACACTTTATTTTACATGTCAATTTTTTTGGGATTGAATTAAATTTATAGATTACATTAAAAATAAAAAGTTGTGTACAAAAATGTCTGAAAAATCTAAGATGTGAAAGGATGGAAAATCTATATAATACAAAAAAACATCATAAAAAGTTGTAAAACTTTTTTAAGTAGTATAAATATTTCAAATAAATCTCTAAAATACAAAAAAAAGTAAAAAATACTAAAATAATAAAAATACATATGATAAATGATAAAATTTACCTTTAAATATGTGTTATAAGTAAATTTATGCCTGATATTTTAACTTATAGAAATTTGCCTTTTTCTCAATTACATCTTATCTTATCCAAATCGTATAACATACAAAAATCTAAAATATCATACATAGCAAAAGTTGTTTTCTTTTGTTAATGAAGTAAATGAGATAGAGTTCCTTTATACTTGCTGATTTATAAAAATAAACATTATAGTTGTGATATGATTTTCTTTTAATTTTTTTTTCTACTTTTTAAAATTGAACCCCGTAATAAACTCTATCTCATGATTCTTATTTCTCTATTCTCTGAAAACATGTTCATGATAATTTCGACACAAACCTGATTTCTGTGCAGATATAACTATTTTGATTTGACTTGTTGTCTTGTGATTGCAATCAAAGGGGACCCAAAATTGAAGTTTGTTTCCTATTGACTTTTTCTGCATATATCTCTTACAATTCGATAACTAGAGTTCAGTGGATGACATGATGCCAAATCGATAAACAGTATATAACAGAATAAGAATTTATATGCGTAATTTAAGTTTGCACAATTTTCTAGTAATTATTTAAAAAGTGTATTTAACTAAAATAATTAATTTCTAAAAAGAGATAAAAAAAATGTTCATACAATAAGATGAGTTTATTTTAGTAGTGTTATATATACTTTTTTCTTCTGCTAATTAAACTTAAAACATAGGTTAGAGAAATCAATCAAACTATACTTGATGGAGTAGCCCAAATCATGGCAAGACATGTTTTTACAGAACTTGTTTAACAAATAAAATAATTATACAATTAATTTATAAAATAATTTTAAAACAATAGACTCTTATTTATTTGAATGTCAAAAATACTTAAAGACAATTGCTTATACAACTTATCCTTTACTTGATGCCACCCATCCAGAACCATGATGCATTTTGTTTGTATAGAATAGAGTTCTAAAAGTTAAAGCTACACTTTCCAATAATTAATAGATGATTTTGTTTATGAATTAAGAGTTCACTTTTTAGGATGTATATATTTTAAAAAAAAAGTATTTATTAAAGAAATAAAGAAATTAATGATGCTTTTAACATCCATAAATCTCATTATTTCCACCACTCTAGGAAGAGAGATATAGGAATTCAAATGTAACATAATATTGAGTGAATATAAGAAAAATAAAAAAATATATACATAGATCTATTATAAATTTATGAATTTATTTTGTTAAGATTTTGACGTTAATTTCTTGTACTTGTACGGGTTTTATTCCTTCTTGAATTTCACTTTAAAGATTCAATAATTATATCAAAAGTCAATCTTCCATAATAAAGATATACATTAATCATTTAAAAAGATGAGTTTATATAGTAAATTATGATGTGGCCGAAAGTATTACAGCAACAATTTGGGTGGACATGCAAGTTTTGCACAAAAAAGATATCAAATCCCTTTCTTCATTTGTCATCGTGCACTTCTGCATTCGCACTTCGTCATCGTTCAATTAAAGGGTGACTTTGATTTAGACCTTTATAAATTAGCTAAGAACAGTGTTAAAAACTTTACCTTTCCTCATTATAGCTTGCATTCAAAATATTGCCGAAGCAAAATTATATACGTCTTATCCTTAAGAGCATCGTGATTTTTATCTCATGAGAATAGGTTTTAACATAAGTATGACTCAATCCTATCAAACCAATTTGTAAAATTAGATTTGTACATTTATACACTGTGGGTTAGAAATAGACTTTAAAATCTAACTTAATCCCAAAAAATCGGTTTGTAAGACGAAAATTGCATCTACTTATATCTTATATATTGTGAATTGGTCTTATCTCTAATCGACGTGGGACTTCCAATACTATGAAATCTCCGTATGTTTGACATCTTTGAGAAATGTGAGGCATCAAAGAGAAAGTTAACTAAAATAAATTGAAAAGAGAAAATTGAAGAGAAAAAGAGTGTGGTGAGTTTGCAGTGGTACAGTGATTTATGAATCCGCGCTTACCTGTGCATTGATGGTGACTTCCCAACCATGCAACGATGAAGTGCAGTTAGCAGCATGTTTGTTATTAGTGTGATTTTATACGTATCCCTCTAAATATGGTAAAGTAATCCTCACATATCACAAGTGCTAGCTTTCAGCTTTCCAATTCCAGAAACAGAAAACAGATTTTAACATGAATTTGTCTCAGTACATTGCAATTTTACAAGGTCCCTACTATTCAGTGGAGATGGACCCCACATACCACTGACAGTAAGTGATGGAAGAAGATAGATGAGAATCACAACAACTATGTGTAGTAGCATCACAGGACTATTAACATTTGGAAATAATGTGATGATCTCACACGATTTACTCAAATCCCACTGCACATGGGTGCAAATCAATACCATATCACTCACTGTTGCATGAGGGATCTTCTACTTAGTGCATGCTAGCTGCACTGTCACTTAAATTTCAATTAATTCACACCGTTGCTGTCTCAAATATCACACCACTAACAAATAAGTAGAGAGTTGTGTATTATTATATTAGCTACCATGCATGGTTTTACAGCAAACAAGTACGTACGTGAATGGTTGTTAGGATGTTACATAAGGTGTGTGTGTCCTTTTGAGGATGTTTTTAATTATCTCTCGTGAGAAGCGGTTAGAAAAATGGACATTAAAATTTGGTACCACTAGCTCTATACCTTGCTAATCCACTGGAATATTTTTAGGCCCTTTTACCCGTTCTTTTACAATTTTTCCTATAAATACCTGCTACTGGATCCACACAAATCTAACATCTCAAACTCCCAAACACGATTCTCTTCTTCTCTCTTTCATTATCCCTTTCTTACTCTCTTCTCTTTTGCTTTCAGGGTCAGGTACAAGAGTTATGGGGAAAATCTGAGATGGAGGCACTAGTTTTCTAAGGTTGTTGACAGAAGATAGAGAGCACTGATGATGATATGCATGTTACTATATATATATATATAGAGAGAGAGAGAGCAGAAAATGATGATGAATTGTGCATTTCACTCCTTTGTGCTCTCTATACTTCTGTCATCACCTTCGGCCTCCATTTCTCATTCCCCCTCGTTTATCTCTACTGCAACTGATACAGAAATTCATGAAATAATTGAATGAGCAAGTTCATATATAATTTGATATGTTCTCCCTGGAATCTAACTAGCCCCTTTTCTCTTCTGATTGCAGCTGTTAAAATTACACAACACAAGGCTTTAAAAAACAGTTCATGACTCTGAGATTTGGCCGCATCAATGGAGTGTCTCAGACTCTTATATATCCTAAATTTTTTGCAGTATCATAAAATGATGAAACGAAATTACATAATTGAGGCCAACAGTATATTAATCAACCTTAATTTGTGTTTTGCAGTTAGACGCGTGTTGGACACAACTGTTTGTTGATGGCATGAGAGAGTAAGAATGAGAAACAGAAACTGATAAAGGATTTAGCTTTTCTGGTGATTTTGTACACCCTTTTGTTCTTCTTGCTGCAAATTTCCTTCACTGTGGTACTGTGTATAAACATTTGATTTGGGCATAGTAGATCTGAATTTTGTGCTTCATCTGGTTTGCTTTGAACATGAAGAATGTAGCAGAAGTTGGTTTATGGAAGAAGGAGCACATGCAATTGGAAGAAAATATGTGGGGTCCCATGACATAATATTGTAGGGCACATAGATACTAAATTTCGAAGGTGGTAGAAAAAATGATGTATAGTGGTATTGCAATGGAACATAGAAGGCATAAATGGTAAACGATGTGAAGAAGAAAGAGTGAAATATGACTTGTCTTGGCTGCAATGCAAGAAACATGAAATTAATGAAAATATTGTCCAATTTTGTAGACCTACACTGCTTTAAAGATATTGCTCATTGGGAAGAAAATTTGTTATTTTGAGATGACAAAGACCCTTTCCAGATTTGTAGATGCACACTCATTCCGATGTGACTTACATGCCCATTACTATTTAAACCCCACTTTCATATCATCAAATAAATATAAAACCACTAATTTATGAGATTAATTTTCTTCTTCTTCATTCATTCTATATAGCAAGTTACGTGCAAATATAGTTTTCACCAGTTTTTTCCTCCTACTCTCTCCACTGTGATTGCTGTCATGCACATAAACCAGTATTTTTGGAATCGAAAGCTACTGTCAACATATACTGAGATTTAATAATAGTTCAAGAAATCAAATGGGTTTTAATAAAATTCTTTTAATGATTGGAATTATGTAAAATAATTCTAAAAGGTATATAATATCATCTTTTTTTATAATATCACAAATAAAAATAGATTTATAGGCTTTTAATAGGAGTTTAAATAATTTTTTTATCACATTTAAATTCAAAGTTCAATCACACGCATTAATATTTATTAATGTAGAATAAAAAATTAATTAATTAATTTTATATATATATATATATATATATATATATATATATATATATATATATATTATAGTGAACTAAATATGATAATAACATCTTCTCTGTAATTTTCTGTGCCTAATAAAAAAAAAGTAAAAAATAAGGTTATACCCTTCCGGTTGAAATTATATCTAGATATAGATATAGAATAAAAATAACTACAAATTTCATCTTATAAATTTAACTTTATAAAGTTAAATTAAACTTAAATTTTATTATTTTTTATGTTGATATCAATTTGGTTGGTAACGATAAAGTCAGTTTTTAACAGAAAAAAATTAAGACATTAAATATTAATATTTTTATAAATAAATAAAAATATATAAATTTATATATATATATATATATATATATATATATATATATATATATATATGTATGTATGTACAATGTTTGTCGAGGAATTAGTCTTTCTATTTGGGTATAATACATTTCAACTAATATTTTCCAATGACAAAATTCTCGAAAAACTATTTAATTTATTGCATGAATATTTTTAATTTATGTAAAAGGTTATAAGTTAAAATATAAAATTAAGTTTCCAAATAATAGAGCACAATTAATTAAAATATAATTTTAATTTTAAAATATTATGGCTAAGATTTTTTTTTTTTAAAGTATTTTATCAATATAGAAAAGATTAAAATGTTTTAGAAATTCAAAATAAGTTAAAAACTTAAAATGAATTAAAAATAAGTAAAATAAATAATATATAAATATATTGTTTTAACATTTTTTATTAAACGTAGTTTGGTGTTGTCTTATATAATTTTTTTATCATTCAAAAATCCCACAATAAAATAGAAAAAACCCTACAAACCTTCAAAACATAAAATATAATGATAATTAAAAATACAAAAGTATAGGTCTAGATCTTGAATGATCTTCTTTGTAGTCTATTATTATTATTGTTGTTGAAATGAAATCACACCATAACAAAAAGTGGAGTGGTGTCTTACTTTGTTGCATGCGAGTAATGATCTAGAATCTAGTGTCGTAATATGCTTTGCATGTTTAGTCAAATCGAATGCAGTTTTTGGTCTAAAGAATATTTAGTTTCTAATGGTTCATCAACCAAGATTCCTTTTCACATTCTTCCAAATCTAGCTATACATCACTCACCAACGTTAATTAACTATATGATTTAAATCTAAAACACTCTCATGCAAAAAGAATATATATATTTTTTAATGATACAGGGTATTTTATAAACAAATGAGATAAACATTTATTAAATTATTTAGAAAATTGACCAATGTTTGATAAATACAAGTCTTGCGTATGAAGAGTACAATAAAGAATTTGATTTTTTTTAGCTAGATTAGTGGGATTGCATGTTGATGATGATATTGATATGACTCAACCACATTAATTTTGGTGACCATTTTTACAATTCAAGAGGGAATTCAACCCTAGACACCCAATTTAATTAGAGTGGTAGTTAAAGAGGTTCAAAATATTAATGCTCAAGTCCTTGTGTCCATGGCACCGGTGAAGTTAGTGGGTAAGCCCTACCAACATTTATTTTTTTGTCTAGATATATTGAAAAAGTTATAATGTTTTCTTTTACCTAACACAATTTAGTTTCGTTAGGGTTTAGGATTTTGTAAAACGTAATTTTTATTATGAATTTAGTATGATCCTACCATATTTTGTATTATTTGATACTTTTTAATAATTTTTGATGCAACAACGAATGATTGATAAATTTTAGAATATTAGTATTACCGACAGATATTTGGCCATCGAAAGTTTGTCGGTAAAATAGTATTATCGACATATTATGGCAATTATCGACGGACTCTGACCGTCGATAATAAGCGTTTTTTTGTAGTAATCTGACTTTATTTAGAAAAATTTTCTTAATTTTATGAATAATTTTTATCATAATTACTCATTGTAAGTAAACAATATCACTAAGAAAAAGAAAAAGTAAAAGAACGATCATTCGCAACAAGATTCACATAGTGAAGCATCATTTTGAAAATTCGCTTTTAAAGTTGAGAGAAGAGGGAAGCAAGGTTCGTTGTTTTGTATGTGCAAACTATGAGTAGAAAGTCACTTAAAAAGTACAAAACAAACAGAGAAAGATGCATCTTATTGTGGAATTTTGAAGCTTTCGGCTAGGGATTGGTTGGTCCATATTATCATCTTCTACGTGTATTGGATGGTGCCAACCCAAGTTGCTATTATTTGATATATGATGTTGAGATAACTATGATGCTCTTCTTCACATTCTCAAACCTTTGAATATCCTTTTTTCATGTAACCATCCACCACCGGTAATTTCCTCTAATATTCTAACACCTACTCACCGATATCACATCAAATAATCTAATTTTATCATATAAATATAAATACGTGTTGGAAACATTCTACCTAAATTCTTAAAGTTATTCACTTTTTTAAATATAATAATCATTGTGGAGTTATTCAATTGGTGAAAAACTTGATTGATCATTGTGAAAGCATCAACCTTTTGGTGGACTCGCAATAAGTAGCAGTTTCCTGCTAAACGAATCGACTCCCACACTTCTTTAATCCTAAAAAGTAATTTCAGATGTACCCTTTTACATTTGGGAATGAAAAAAAGAGAGTTGATTTTTTAAAAGTGAATGAAAAAAAAAAACACCTTTCAAAAGCAGATAAGTCTTAGTATGGTAAGAAAGATTTGGCATACCATAGTGTTGATAAGGGTATCTAATATGTTGAAATTCCCACTACCAGAATTGGTAGTAGATATTTTTTGCCACTATTTTATTATGTATGTTCCATCCTACAGATAGATGAATTGATTGATGGGTCTCTTCCAGATAAGAATTTATTCGGGAGATATGTACTAACGAGATCCGAGTCTAACTTGTTGGAAATTTAAGTGTAAGTCTAAGTCCTACATTAAATAAAAATGAGAAAATTGAGCATTATATAAGGATCAAGGCTCGTTAACTTTGCTTTAAAATTTTGGGTTAAAAGTGGCGTCAATATCTTATATGTGAGTTGAACTTATGCTCAATTAGTGTTAAATCTCCCTGATGATTCTGGAACAACCCAACACAATTTACATGAAATATATATGATTTTTATCCTGCATCTCCAAATATTATCACTCTTTTCACATTTTGACAATCAATTGAGCCAGTCCACATTGCTTGGAGAACATGTTATCTTCGTTTCATAGCCCTGAAATGACATGCCATGTCTTAATCTAATGTAAACAACCAATTATATACTCCAATCAAATCTGATTTGGTTTTTCAAAGCTATGCCATCCATTTATATATGTTTGGTCATGCAATGAAAGGACATTTCTGAAATGATTCAAGAGAGTAATAATAACTGTATTATGGGTAAACCAGCACCATCCATTACATGCTTGTGCCACTAATCAAGTTCATGTTCTTTATTCACCAAGCATAAGATTGATAGATATACTAATAAACCAGCACTGTCCGTTACTTGATTTTTGAACTCCCAAAACAGGGAAAAGAATACTGCAATATACTATTGTACAATAATTAACCAACAATGGTATCATTACATGAACTATTGAACTTTACCACGAACTGAAAGATTATCAAGTTGAAGGACAGTAGAATTATGAAACTATGCTGCTTCTGTGGTGTCCCCAGTTTCCTTCTTATTGAATGACTTGGTGTGAAGATCTCGTGTGATTTGAGTGGTTGTGTCCAAGAAGTACAAAATAAATGATGTGAAACAGGAACAAGCAAACATAGGTATTGGCCCATAAATCCAAAGGACAAGAGGAAATGAAAAGTAGAAGGCACGCAACCCTAGAGACCAAGAATAACTCCCTCGGTTTAAGGATCTTGCAGCATATTCTATAAAATCTCTTTGGCTTTTCAGTGCGTGTGTGGTGATCAAGAAGCTCACTTGTGCATAGTATCTGATAGATTGCACATTACACAGAAACGCAACAAGGAAACACAGTGAGATGCAGAGGCGTTTGATTGAAGAATTAAGGGAAGTTTTGTTGCCATAAACTAGTTTTGTATCTGATTCATAGTTTGCAAAAACGCCAATAAGTGAACTAAGAGTTATTGCTGTTGTAGCAAGAAGGGTAGATGCCATGATATTGTTGCGGATTGTTTGAACTCCCAAAACCCCGTTTTTCAAAGGATCCTGAAAACAATGCAAATGTAGTTTGTTCAGAAACCACTGTCTCAGTGAATAGAAAGGATTTGCACAGTAAATGACAAAAAGTTCTAAACTAAAACTCTATTAACAGAAACACTGTCTTTGTGAATAAGAACAACACATGCAAAATTGCACATGTCAGAGTGAAAGACAACGTCTTATTAGTACTTGGGTTTTAACACAACTCTATTCTAAAGGTAGATACCCCAGAATTCTATTAACAGGTACTTTCCTAAAGACAAATATTCAGAACTGATATTGTACAAGATAAACAATCTAGTATACGAGTAAGAACAAACAACACATGTGCATTTATTTCCACATCTCAGTAAGAGACAACATCATAGCATTTAGGCTTTGACCTAACTCAATTCCAAAATTTAACTGAAGTTCTACTAACAGGTACTTTCCTAAAGACAAATAATCAAAACTGTTATTGTACAAGATCATAAACATTCTTTTGAGAAACAACACGTGCAGTTTCACACCTCGGTAAGAGAGACAACAACATCTTAGCACTTAGCCTTGGACCTAACTCAGTTCCAAAAGTTAGCCTAAAGTTCTATTGACAGTCAAAAATGTTATTTTACAAGATAAACTATCTTTATGAATAAGAACAACCTCTGCATATTTGTGTTTGAGTCTAATTCAGCATCAAAAGCTAGTAAAAATTTCCATAAAACAGATAGTTATGTAGAGAAGATAAATGGTCTTTATGAGAGAAACAGAGTACTGACAGCCATGATGGAAAGAACCCATTGATGACGAGACTGAGCATTCAAGCCAATGACTGTGTGAGATGGGTACCGAATTATAGTGCAGAGAAGCCAAACGTGATAGATTCCCAAAACCAACACACCCAGAGGCACCAACACGTAGTCCAGTTCATCTACTTCCATCCTTCCTCTTCAAATTGCAAACTTTAACTTTCACAAATCACCGATGTTACCTCACAACATAACCAACACCCAACACCCAACACCAAAGTTGTAATCTTAGTGAATTCAAATTGGTTCTCCTTTCCTTTCACTCATACCTACCCTTGTCTTTTCCACTCACAAAACCTTCTCCTCTTTTCCTCCATGGCAAGTAAAGATAAAGAGCTTCCCCATTGCTCTTTTAACTTGTAAAGTCAGAAAAACTAAAATTGAATCCATTCTTTCTGACTGAAGAAAAATTGGGAAACAGAAATTGACACCGACACTGTTAGTATAATTAGTATATGCTTTCCACCATGTTTCCCGATTATGATTTGATTTGACTAAATTTAGCTGAAGAAACTAAAAAAGAACTGAAATTGAGATAAAGATAACATGTTCTTCCATGTGGTCGTTTTCTTTATACTTGTTGTCACTAACTCAAACCACGTGCCATTTTGTTTCACACTAACCCTCTTTTGTTGCTTTTGTTATCACTCTTCGTTGGTAATAATAGTGTTAACATAATTGTGTTGTGGACAACTACATTGCTACTATTAAATAATCCCTCAATGATGCATGAATCATCATAGTTGTCATGTGTAGGGCCTCTTAGATGGCCTCCATTAAAGTTCAGTCAAAGGAAAATTAAGTGCTTTCTTCTATAACCACCCTACATCTTGCATACGTGTCAATCAAAGCATTTTCAACAAACAACTTACCCTTAAGCCCATCACTTTCAGCATATATATATATATATATATATATATATATATATATATATATATATATAGATAGATAGATACACGTACATAATCTTCTCTTTAAGAAAATGTTCTTAGTGTTTGAATTTAAGTCCATGTAGTGTGTGGATCACACGTAGCCCTCGGTGATGCTTGAATCATCATAAATATAACATTACAATAACAATTAAGTAATTAATAGCTGCCTGTGTAGAAAAAAGACATCAACATCTATTCTTCAATTGTTGTTTTACTGTAAACAAAAATGACTACCTAGTGCTACTCTGCATTGGAACATGTTCATACTTCTCAATTGAAAAGTACAAATTTGTTACATTTATAATTGCTCATACATGATTGACATCTGAGTTTTGATACAAATTGTCAGCAGGTAAAGGATGATAATGTGGTTCCACAACAGACTCTACATCATGGGTTCCCCTTTCTTTTCTGAATGAGTTACTATGAAGATTCCTCGTGATTTTAGCTGTTGTATCCAAGAAGAACAAAACCAGTGACGTCAAGCAGCAGCATGCAAACATGGCTATTGGCCCATAGATCCAGAGGAAGAATGCAAATGAGAGGTAAAACGCTCGAAGCCCAATAGACCAAGCATGGCTCCCACGATTCAAAGTCACAGCAATGTATTCCATGTACTCCCTTTTGTCTCTGAGTGTTGGTGCAGTGATCAAGAAACTTACATGGCAATAGTATCTTATGGACTGCACATTGCATAAGAATGCAATGAGGAAGCAAATGGTGACAGAAATATGTTTGAGTGAAGTATTACCATAAGGTATGAAAGGCTCGTCACTGTTCCAGGCACTGCTAGCAAAAATGCCAATAAGTGAACTCAGTGTGATGGCTGTTGTAGATAGAAGAGTAGATGCCATGATATTGTTGCGAATAGTTTGCACTGCCAGAACCCCATTTTTCATCGGTTCCTGAAAATATAACAGCACGATCAATTCCATGACTTATTTTCATACCTTCTAAGACAGTGGATGTGGCATGAAATTAGGCTATATATCTCTATTAAATGTAAGCATGACCTCATTATGGCTTTTTGTAAGAGAGTTGTATAAAAAAAGTGGTACCAATTGTTTTGATGATTGATTATATTATTATCAACTTTCAGCCATCTCTTTCAGTTTCACAACTTGGTGCCTTGACCATTTCAAACTAAGGGTAGTGGAGTCAGAGAAGAAAGCTTTGTAACCTTAACAAGAGAGAAAAACAAGAACAAAAAGAACCAAATGGGAAGAAACATAGGACATGCTTGGTTGGAGTGAAAAGGCCAAAAAACTGCATGTGGCTCTATTTTTCTGAATACCTTATCACTCCGGCCTCAACTATTTGTCGTAAAAGGATTCAACGAATCACAACTTGCCACATGCTGTCATTACTAAAGTCAAAAATTGCCCAAACATACAGCAAGAAGTTGAGTTCCCCTGTAAATCCTATGTAAGAAACCCATCATTTTTGTGATTCATCCAACAATTGAACAGACAGTGAAAGAAAGGAGAAATGGGAAAATCTCTGGTTTTTTTCTTTCTTTTTTACCTCTGTCTACAAGAATCATATAAAATAACCATTCATGGATTCCTCAGTAATAACAAGGAAACGTGAACTTCAAGTGCGATTGCAAATTTCATATCAAACAACAAAAGCCTAACACAAATGAGTACACTAATTCAAACATCATGAAACACTGATTTTATCCAAAAGAAACAACTTTTCCAAAAACTATCAATGACCCACCTGTATTGTTATGTGGTGATCCTTTTGTAATCAAAATTTTGTAAGCAAGCACATATTCAAAGCATAAACTTTTCATGAATCGAAAGAGAGAGAAAAAAAAGTGATGATGTAAAGAAGAACTCACACTCATGATGGCGAGAACCCATTGATGACGAGACTCTGCATTAAGGCCAATAACAGTTCGAAGAGGGTTGTGCACGATGGAATAGACAAGCCAGATATGGTACATGAGGAACACCAGCAGACCCAACGGCACCAGAACAAAATCAAGCTGCTCCTTCTCCATGCCGCCGACAACACTTGCTCTGGTACGAGGAATTTCGAACTTAAAAGGCTTTCGATAATGAATGATTCATAAGTATATCTGACTTGTCTGGTCTTAAACCGAAATTTAAAGGATGAAAGCACACATAATCATCTCATTACAAAACTCATTTATTCTCACCAAACAAAAAGGATGAAAGTAAAAAGTAACAGTCTTTCGCTCAGTGGCCACGGATGGATCTGAATCTAACATATCAGATCAATGGTGATAGAAAGTATGTATGTATGTATGGCCGCATGAATCATGATGCTGTTGTCGTCACTCACCTGTGTCCACTGACACCTGTTCACGCTTCACAAGTTGATATGTGCATCCACTCAATACAGAAAAATGGTTAAAAGTTGCAAAGTTATATAGGCCGATATTTTATTTTTTCAAATATGATTTTATTTATTTAATTTTATTAAAAATTAAAATTAATTTTTCTTTCAAAATTTTATCTAATTTAATCTTTTTAATTACGTGAATTTAGTTATTTTAAATAACTGATGTTTATTTGATATTTTAAATGCAGTTTTATGAAAAAATTTAAATTATTTATCATATTTGATATATTTTTTTGTTAGAAATCATATGGTTCTAAAATTAAAAATTAAATTGAATTAAAATATTTAATTATATTTTATTAATATAATTATAAAGAAAAATCTTGTAAAATAAATAAAATGTTAATTATCTATGTATAATTAATTGGATAACTTTTTAATTTTTTAATGAAAATAATTTGTTTAATACAATCCGACACACCTATTCAATATATGTTTACTTGTTTCTCAAGGACAATTAACATATAATTCAAGAATACTGATCAACAGCTTTGAGTTGTAAAAGAAGGGTCTTTATAAAAATTAGTTAAATATATTTTTATTAATAAAACTACCGAATGAAATATAAATAAAAAATTAGGTAATTACACAAATATAATATAACTAACACATCATTGACCTTATTGTTGAATTAAATAGTATAGATGAATGAAATTGGAAATATATTTTTTTTTGTGGTGAATGACATAGGGAATAAATTAATTTGGTCCCTATGCATGATCTAATGGACACAATGGTACAGTGTAATGATTGGTATAAATTATTGAGTTGTTAGTAAACAAAATTTCTCTTCTTTTTAAACTAGTGCGGTACTACTATTTTATTTGGATAAGAATTTTCTAAAGTGAATGACTCACTCAATAAAATACAAAGAGTAATTTGTTAATAGGAAAACTATTGGTTGATATTGCATATAGGGAGAGAAATAGAGAGATTGAAAATATATTAATAAACTATTTTTTAAAATATTATTTAAATAAAAATTTCGAACATGCTATTGAAATATGGATGACAGAATGTAGAAATTGCGTGAGCAATGAACATTTAATCTAATGATAGACCACAAAAAATTATTCCAATAAACTCTTTTACTTTTCACGGTCAATTATTTTTTTCACATCATGATTATCATAATTTGTTTTATTTTTTATTGATTTTAACTCCTCGGGCCCGGTTTTTACGTATTTAAATATTTAAAATAGTTTTTTAATTATTTAATTTTATCTACTAAATATTATCAATATCCATTCTATTTATATCACTAATAACTAATCTATTTAACAGAATTAATAATTAATCTATTTTATATAATTAATAAGAACCATATATGAGTTTAATAATTAATAAAAAGATTAATAATAATTAATATTAAATGATTTTATTTAAAGTGGTTTTGTTAAGTATTATTATTATTTTATTTAAAATTATGATTAATATTAAAAATTAATATTACGTATATTTATGAGTAATAATTAATACTTTTAGATAAAACTTAAATGTATTTACTCAATTAATAAATTTTTTGACATTTGAAAGAAATTTTAAATTATTTTTTTGTTTTGTTTTATTAAATATATATAAGTAGTAATTAATTTATTTAATATGTAATAATTAATCTATTAATAAATAAAAGTCATATTTAAAGTTATTAATTAATAAAAAAATAATAAGAATTAAATTAAATGATGTTATTTGAAATGATTATGATTAAACATTAATATCAAATATATCTATATATGATGTATGTATGGATATGATAATATGTTTATTCTAAAAAATAATAATATATGATACATGACATATGCATAAAAAAAATGTACAAATTTTCTTAAAAAATACGATAAATATGCAATTGTTATTATGTGAATCCAAAACTAAAATCATACTTATTAAACGTCTTTAAAATATAATATTATAAATTATTGTAATATTATTACTGAATGAATTACATACTTTATTGAAAAATATTGGTAAATATTTTAAAATATCATACACATATACGTGTAAGATATGGATATATGTTAAACATGGACATGTAACATAAATTGAAGTATCAATACATCTCGTGAATGATAAAGATTAAATTTATTAGAAAATTTTGATATGTAATTCTTAATTGAAATTTAGTTATTATTAATGATTAACTTTACTTTTAATAGAAAAAAAATTACCTTTTATATAGGTTATAATAAATTACTTTATTAAATGGGCCTATTTAAATAATGTCACTTAATAGGGTTAATAAACATGTAAAAAGTATTAATGATATAGCATATAAAGTTGGGAGAAAAACATGTTTAATAATTGAAAGATTTAAGTGATTAAATCCTGACACTTGGAAGATGTTATATTAATTTAGTTTACAATTTGTTTAATAATTGATAGTTGATATCGAAAAAAGGACGTCACAAGATACTAACTAATTTATTCACTAGCGTCTATCTCTACTCTTATTTTATTTGGTTTTGGGTACCTTTATAAGTTTTATGCATTTTTATTGAATATACTATTAAAAGAAAATTTTATTTTTATTAGATTTATTGTGGAAAAATAATTCTTTAATATTTTTCATAATTTATTTATTGAATAAATTTATTTTCCCTCGATAATATTCAAGTGCCCCTAAACTAAAAGCTACATATTTATCGTTAAAATGCAAATATTCATTAGCTTCTCATTAAAGACCCAAATAGTGGATTTTACCCATTATCTCTTAATTTACATTCCATTTCATGTCTTTCAAAGATTTTAATTTCACATGTTACAATTTGAAAAACAAAATCAAAAACAATATTTCTATCGTTTTAAAATTAATTTTGAAACTAATAAGACAGTTCGTAAAGTTAGGTTGCAAAGACTCTTATATTATCATTACAAATAAATTTATCAATTACTGCTATTGCTAAGTTCTAGTAGATCTATTACAACTTCTGATTAGCACAAATTAAAAATACTTAACACGTGTAAGTAATGTAACGTACACAGTATATTTTTTAGTGCAATCTTATATGTAATAAAATCCAAACATTTGCTTTGTAAGATTACTTTTATACAATATTTTATAATGTTTTTATTGAATCAATCATTTTATGTACCAGTTTAATAAATGATGAGGTGGCGCTTATGGAGCTTAGCTAATAGATCTCAGACCAATTATGAGTTAAAAAAGGGTCAAATTTCTCGGCGGCTATAATTACGCTATAATTACCTGAAAAAAATGAAACTACAACATTATTCAGTACACAACCTTTTACATGATGGGACAAAATTATTTGAAAAAAAAAAGAATTCAAAATTATCTTCCGTATTGTGCAGCCAAAAAGAGTCCAAAAGAACACGTCATTCTCATGCTGCCCTGTGAGCTGTATCCACATTAGTTTCCTCACCAAAAAAAAACGAACGAATCATAAACAAGTACTAATAAATTATTTTTATTTTAATTTTGTATACTCTCTGCCATGTGCTGCTTCTTCTTCTTTCCTGAATTCTCACTGAATCAATCAATCATAGGTGCAAGAATGCTTGAGCGAAAGTGAAACATTGATCTTCTTGGGATCCAAATTGATGGAACATTCAACACTCTTGTAGTACTTCGGCTTCACCAATCTCCCAAGAACGTATGCTCTGGATCGAATCACAAAGCTCAATCTCAATGGCACAGGCACCGTAGGCACACCCGTTGTGCTGCTCAAGCTTGCACCACTTCCATACAGAGGGATCTTGTTCCCCATCACTGCAACACTCACTACTCTCTGACTCTTTCTTGACTGATAAAACTTCTTCAACTGCATAACATAACCAATTCAAATCAAATTCATTCATTTCTTCACAGATCAATTAATGTGCATAATAAAGATAAAGGAATGAATCTTACATTTCCTGTGGCAATCACAATTTCTGAAAAGGACAGATCCAGAGGAGTGGATGTGACATGGACCCCGAAGAATGTTCCGGTGTTGCGATAAGTGAATCTGACGGTGGAATTCAAGGTGATCATGTCGGTGGCGACGCCGGTGGAATCGGAGCCCGCTTGAACTCTGAGATGGTCGAATTTGATGCTCTGTATTGAAACCCAGAAGGTGAAATCGAGAAGCGAGGAAAACCCATTTGGGAGGGAGAAAAAAGATGAAGAATTGCGAAGGAAGCGAACCTTGATGAGGACATTGGGCTTCATGGGTCTGCTGGCGCCCCAGAGGATGAGAGAGAAGAGAGAGAAGAGGAGGAAGAAGCCGAGAACGAAGGCGAGGAAATAGTAGCGGCGGGAGAGAGCGCGGTGGCGATCTTCGTTTTGGAGAAGGCCCTCCTCTTCGATGACGTCGATGTCCTTGTTCCACGGCAGCTTGTGGTTGCGGTGGTGGTTGTTGTTGATCTTGCGTGAACCGGAGAAACGGCTGGAGGAGGAGTGAGAATGAGGAGGAGAACCCATGGGGCTGAGCACCGGCGTCGAATGCAACGACGTCGTTGTTTTCTCTCCATCGTGGGAAGGGCTCTGAACGTAGTACACCGCTCGCCGTGGAGACCTGGTGGTGGAGGACGCGTCGAGGCTTGTCACCTCGGAGTCTGTCTTCGCATGATGCATCCTAACGAATCTAATAAAACAACGTTGATGTCGTTGATGATGTTGTTGTTGATGTGTTTGTGTCTGGTTTTTGTGATGGATCGATTACTATGATATGAGAGGACCCAACAATGATATATGAGTTAATGGAAAGGAAGTAGTAGATAGTGATTGATTGGTGAATTACATTATTAATTATAAAATGATGAAGAAAAACAAATGTGCCTTGACTAATGTTAACGCTAAGGGTTTAGGTTAAAGAGAAAAGTGAAAAATGAGAAGGTTGCTTTATTAATTGTTAGGATTTAGAGTGTGGGAAAGAGTAATGTCCCCGACAGCTCAGTTACAGTTGTCACCGATAGCATAGGAAGATTCATAGATCAATGGGAACACCTTCACTTCTTTTTCTTTTTCATTCAAAAATTGTTTTTATATTATAAAGTCATACCATGTTTTCACAATTACACAATCTGAAAAAAATAAAGTTATCTAGAAAAATAGGTAAATACTTATATACTGCAATATTTACATTTATTTATTATTATTATTTTGTTGGTGTGTCGGTGGTGCGGGATAATAGTGATTACTGAGTTTAAGATCAACGCGCGCGGATATATATATATATATATATATATATATATATATATATATATATATATATATATATGCGCTCTAAATTAAACCTATTCCAATATTGGGCTGGTGTGAGAAAAATTAAAGTCAAATTTCTTAGATAAAATATTAAATTTGAATTTCATGATTAGTAGACATTTAAATTATGGATCAAGTTCTCTTATGTGAATTAAATTACTGTACTGATTAGATAAATTAATTATGAATTTATTTGTCATTTAATCACATAAACTGGTTTAAAAAAATCAAAATGTTTAACATACATTGGAGGAGCATTGAAAAGAAGAGGTCAATTCCACTGATCATATGATTCGCGTGCGCTTGTAGGGCCGCACCGACTATGCATGATAAAACACAGATCCTAAAATTTTTTTGTTTATACTCTTGGAATAAATTATTATTGATATTATTAGACGAGAATTATTGATATTTGAAAGTTAAAGAATTGTTTTGGATTTAACCCACGAATCTAATAGTGATATGCAAAAGTGGAATTACATATTTAATTAAAGATTGTGTTATATGAATATTAATTGACATATGTTTAAGTGAAAACAAATTTGAATTGTTTAAAAATTAAATTATTTAATAATTATATTTTAATAATATTTTAAATAATTATATTTCATTTTATAATTGAATTAAGAATTATATTCGATTTATAATTAAATGTAATACTTTATATTTGAATTTCAATAATAACTCATAATAATAATAATGTCAATTTAAAAAAATATATAATATTTATAAAAAGTTAAATTTGATCTCAACTTGATAGGAAAAATTATTTTATTTTAATAAAAATTTAGACTAAATTAAATAAAAATAACAATTATAAAAATTAAACCGAACAAAATAATAAATATCAAGATTAAATTTAACAAAAAGATAATACAATCATAAAATGACACATGACATTGACATTGACATGTGACATAATTGTAATTTGACACGTAAACAATATTTTTAAAATTAAAAAAAAGAAAAAAAAATTGACACGCGATATGTATTGTTCAAAAACGATAATTATTCAAATATCGTTAATAAAAGTAATCAAATTAACCAAAATTTGATGAAAATAAGATCTAATTAAACATAAAATAAAAATGATGATTAAATTAAATAAAAACAATAAAAATAAAAATCAAATATATATTTAAACCATACGAATCTCCTTTACTAAATATAAGAGTTAAATTTTGACAAAGCTTAAATTCCTTATATATTTATACAACGAAATTTGTTTTGTTATTTAATAAAACTAATTAAAAACTTGACTAATAATATTGGATAAATTTTTTTTGATATTAAATATAAGATAATATGACAAATAATATACTGAGATTAAAAAACTGCAATTTATTATATTATGTAGAAATAGTCATTACAAGAGTTACACTTTGGTGTTAATTACAGAATTACATAAAAAAAAGGTCACCGACTTCTTTTTTCTATTGGGATTTTTAGTTTATTTTAAAAGAAAAATTCACTGCAAAAAAAAAATGAAAGTTTTATAAAAATTAAGAAATTGATTGTTTTTATTCAAAACTAAAAATAAATAGGTGTTAAATGATAATTATATATTCTAAATTGTTGTTTAGTTTTGTTTACTGTGTCTGCTGTCGCTCTTGATTGGAAGTGGATAAACTAGACTCCTCCGCGTTCGGCCACCGGCGCCGGAATATTTCTAAACAATGTTGATACAATCAAAGCTCCTCCGTCTCCGCCGCATCCACCGGCTGCTTCCGTCCACGTTTTCCTCTCTGCGGCGCTGTCACAGCGATTCACCTTCTCCTTCGCGAAAAGACCACGAATTGACAGTGACCCAAGTTGTGGAACATCTTCAAAACCCGCCCAATCATTGGGACTACGATACACTTCGCCCCTTTCTCTTCGAATCCTCACACTATCTCCTCCTTATCACTCTTCGCTTAAACTCCATTCCCAAAGCCCTCGATTTTATCAATTACCTCAGAGGCAGAACAGAGCACCACCAAGCCCTCTCTTGTGTGTTCGAAGGCGCTCTTGAACTCGCTACGCAGCACCCTAATTCGCAGAAAGAGCTTCTCATGCTTCATAGTTACAGAAAATCCAATGGTGATAACATTGCTCTCACTTCCAGATCTGCTGTCCTCCTTTTGAAGTGCCTAGGGGAGGCCCAAATGGTGGATGATTCGCTTCTTCTGTTCAAGGAGCTTAACTCTTCTTCCAAAAGTTGTGGACTTTGCAACGAATTGCTTAAGGGGTTGTTTAAATCTGGTCGCATTGATGATGCGCTCCACGTGCTTGACGAAATGCTTGAACGGGATTCTAACTTTCCTCCTGATGATTTCACTGGTGAAGTTGTTTTTGGGGTATTGGGGAAGCAGGAGCACCATGGAAGAAGATTTGCTGATAAAGAAGTTGTGGGGTTGGTTACCAAGCTGTGTGAGCATGGGGTTTTCCCTGATGCGTTTAAGCTTACCCAAATGATAACGAAGATGTGCCGGCACCGGAAGAATGGCGTGGCGTGGGAGGTTTTGCATGCTGTGATGAGATTGGGTGGTGCAGTTGCGGTTAAAGCTGCGTCCTGCAATGCTCTGTTAGCTGGGTTGGGAAGGGAAAGGGACACTCAGCGGATGAATAAACTGATGGCAGAAATGGAAGAGATGGGGATAAAGCCCAGTGTTGTGACCTTTGGGATTCTTGTTAATCATTTGTGCAAAGCTAGGAGGATTGATGAGGCACTGGAGGTGTTTGATAAATTGAGAGGCAAAGGAGAAGGTAATAATAGGTTTGATGTTGAGCCTGATGTGGTCTTGTTTAATACTTTGATTGATGGACTTTGTAAAGTTGGTAGAGAAGAGCATGGTTTGAGTTTGTTGGAAAAGATGAAAACAACGAAGCAAAGTAGGCCAAATGCAATTACATATAATTGTTTGATTGACGGGTTCTGTAAAGCTGGTAACATTGGCAAGGCTCGCATGCTATATAGTCAGATGATTGAGGAAGGAGTTCAACCAAGTGTGGTCACCCTCAATACATTGGTTAATGGTTTGTGCAAACATGGAAAGGTCCACAACGCAGTTGAGTTTTTCAGTGAGATGAAAGGAAAGGGGTTGCAGGGAAATGCTGTTACTTATACTGCGCTGATATCTGCCTTCTGTGGTGTGAATAATATTGATAAAGCCATGCAATATTTCGATGAAATGCTGACTTCTGGATGCTCTCCAGATGCAATTGTTTACTATAGTTTAATAAATGGTTTAAGCATTGCTGGAAGGATGGATGATGCCAGTGTAGTTGTGTCAAGGTTGAAGCGGGCTGGGTTTGGTCTTGACGTAGCCTGCTATAATGTCCTCATCAATGGATTCTGTAAGAAGAAGAAGCTGGAAAGAGTTTATGAAATGCTTAATGAAATGGAAGAAACTGGGGTTAAGCCTGATATTGTAACTTATAACACTTTGGTTTCCTACCTCGGTAAAATTGGAGATTTTGCAACTGCCAGTAAGGTGATGAAAAGGATGATGAAAGAGGGTCTTCAGCCTTCTGTTGTGACGTATGGAGCAATTATACATGCATATTGTTTAAAGGAGAATGTTGATGAGGCCATGAAAATATTTGAGGAAATGTGTTCCAAATCTAAGGTTCCCCCGAACACTGTGATTTACAGTATCTTAATAGATGCTCTGTGCAAGAATAGCAATGTAGAAAGGGCTGTTTCTTTGATGGATGACATGAAAACAAAGGGAGTTCGACCCAATACAACAACTTATAATGCTATTTTCAAGGGAGTTCGGGATAAGAAAATGTTGCAAAAAGCATTTGAACTTATGGACAGAATGATTGAAGACGCATGCAGTCCTGATTATATAACCATGGAGATTCTTACTGAATGGTTTAATGCGGTTGGTGAAATAGAAAAACTGAAATGTTTTGTTGAAGGGTATCCGGTCTCATCTTCTTATGCATCATCGCCAACTTCAAATTGTATGCTTTAGTTAATGCAAGGGTTTTAGGTGTCAAAGCTTTACAGGATTGTATTCTTTGAGCTCAATTTTTTAACACCGCAAAGCTGGTAGGGTTCATGACAATATTAATTTTTTTTAACTCCAAATTTTGAAGCTTTTGACTTGACACTTATAATTTAATTCACCGATTTAATGAAGGTATACAAGTACAAACTTATCAGGCTCAAGACCGAAGGTTAAGGTCGAAAGATGTTGTCTCATTTTCCATCATCAACTTTTAATGAGAACATTTTTTTTTTTCAATCTTGAATTTTAAGGTAGCTGTAAGAAAAGTTATTGGCTTAAATACCTTTTTCGTTCTCATTTTTGTAGTATTTGTTGCGGATGGTTCTCATTTTGACAGAATGTTTAAAATGGTCATCACTTTTATCAAATGTTTAAAATGTAACGGAGTACTGGAGAGTACACGTAACATACCCTAATGCAACGTAGTACAAATAGTGTACAGTGCTCCGTTACTGATTTAAACGGCGTCACAGAAAAGGATAAAGTAAAATAGGAATTGCGAAAATGAAGATCATTTTAAACATTTGGTCAAAATAAGAATTATCCGCAACAAATATTACAAAATAAGGATGAAAAATGTATTTAAACCATAAATTATTTGTCTGAATGCAAAATCTGATTAATATGAAACATCAATTCCCCACAGCATGCAATTATAAAGTCAATTCATTCATCCTTCTGTGACCCATTTTCCAAGGATTTGGGTTTTCCAGCATTGTCGATCTGTCAAAACACGATGTATAAAAAATGGTGGCTCTGAATTTGTTGAAATTTTCCAAACCTTCATATTTTCTGCCATGGCAGCCCTAATTCTTACTGAAATATAGCAAAACATTTGTTAACCATCAATGAATAATGCAAAAAATAAATGTAAAACTCTAAGATGACAAACCATTCTGAAACTGTGGGAGTTATGTAAACAATTTGTTAACCATCAATGGAAGATACAAAACCATAACAATACTGATACAAAACGATTCCGAAGAATGGTTTGAATTGGTAACGTTTTTACCTTCAAAAGAATGTTTGACCCTTCTATCATTATTTAATAAAAAAGAATTGTTAAGACATAAAAACATAGTTCCTAAACGAATTGGTATCTTATAGAACACAATTTTCTATATTAATTATATCAATTCATAATTTTATATATAATATAACATATATATATATATATATATATATATATATATATATATATTTAACAATTAATTACTATAGATGAACTATAAAGTGTAAACCATGTATTTACCAATACAATGTCTCATTTTTTCAAATGTATATGTTGCTTTATCAGAGCCTAGTCTCATGCTGCGTAACCAAAGAAAAAAGAAGTTCCGTAAAACAGAAGGGATCAATAATAAAGAAGCTGATACAGCTCCTGAAATTCATAAAACTATCGCGTCCTACACTTATTGCGAGAAGTGTCAGCACAACCATTGATACATTACGGATGGTTTGCTTTTTGCGTATGGGATAAGTGATTTTCCTCCAATTTCATTCAAATACAGACACATTAGACACGAAGGTTCAAGAGAAGAAAAGCCAACTTTCAGTGACAAGAAAGTCCAACAGCACGTTAGGAAAGTGCACAAAAGCACGTACGACACTAAAAAAAAAATCCACGTTAAAGACACAAATCTATTTGGTTGCAACAGGCCATATGCATAACATGACACAGGATCAGGTATATCTAAATTTACATGCTAAATACAATATTTCCAGTGAGATTAACAGCAAAAATTCAAAACCACTTGGAGAAAACTCAGCAACTAATGAATTCTCCATGGCGCGTAGACATTCAGATCCCATCGCATCATCAGATAATTAAAATTTTAAATATATCTGACATTTCATCAATACATGAACAATCACAAGTTTTGGGATGCTTTCTAGAACAGCCTAAGTATACGTAATCCACAAAATTACAAGATATTAAAACTATGTATTTCAATAAGCAATCAATCTCTCAAAGCCACATACAGACGCAAGATATACAAGTATGGCTAAGGTAAGGAAAAAAGCACGAACACAATCGAAACTGACATTCAGACAAAAATTATCAACTAAACTCCCACACACATTAAGAAGGGCTTCTGAATCGGATGACTCGAGAAAGCATCCATAAGGACATTCAAAATTGTAAAACAACAGCAGCAACTAATGTAAGCCAAAATACCTTAACCAAAAAGTCACTAGAAAGAACATAAACTAACAACATGAAGCACGGAAGACAAAATAGATAATGGATGAATCAGTTTCTCTCCAACCAAATGTCTCATTGTTCAATCAACTCTACCGCACAGTTACAATATCATCAATCTTCAAAATCATCCGCACACACTCAGTTGCCAAGGTAATCGCACTTGTGCTCACAAGCAGCGGTTGCACCACATTCTCCTCCAAGATATTGGTGATCTGACCCTTCCTCACATTGATTCCAGCATTTATCTCACCTTGCGCATGCCGATTCCTCAGCTCAGTAACAATGGCAATGGGGTTCAAACCAGCATTTTCTGCAAGAGTATAGGGAATAACTTCTAGTGCCTCAGCAAATGCCCTCACACAGTAACCCTCCATTCCATGCAACACCTTAGCCCAGGCACCCAACTGCCTCGAAAGCTCGATCTCCGGCGCCCCACCGCCAGCAATTAGAAACCTCTTGGCAACCAAACACCTAACAACACACAAAGCATCGTGCAAACTCCGCTCCGCCTCATCAAGCACAAGCTGATTAGACCCACGAACGAGCACTGTAGTGGTCTTCCCCATCTCCTTAATACCATTAATCTTCACAATCTTCCCATCCCCAAGAGAAACCTCTTCCACAAGATCGGCATAACCCAACTTCTCAGCGCGGAAATGTTCAATGTTAGCAATGGGCAAGCAATTCAAGGTCTTGGTAATAAACTCAATCTCATCCCTCTCCACGTCCTTAATCACTAAAATCTTAGCTTTTGCAAGGTAGTGCAAGGACAAATCAGTAACAGCATCCCTCAAAATACTCTTCTGAATCAACAACACATTACAACCAGTTGCCTTGATCTTCTTAATCATGCCAAGGATATAACTACGCTCTTCCTTCAAAATCCTATCCATCTGAGAGTAATCACTCACCACGATGCTCTGTTCGATGTCGGTTTTCGGTGGCGATATCTGGAACTGGATGACGGCGATCTTGGCGTTCTCCATGCGGGTGGGTCCCCCCGCCGCGTGGCTAACCTTCTTGTCGAAGACGAGTCCTTTCACAAGCTCGGTGTCATCCACGGTGCCGCCAAGCTTTTTCACGATCTTGACATCGCGGAGGTCAACCATGTCGGGCTTGGCCGCATCAACGACGGAGAGAACAGCGTCGACGGCGAGGGGCGCGAGAAGCGTGGAGTACTGGCTCACGACCTTGCTGTTAAGAGAGGTGCTGGCGGACTTCACGAGCGAGTCACGGTCTGAGAGCTCCACGGGGACGGCCATGGCGGTGAGAACGTCCACTGCCTTTACGGCGGCCTTGTGGAGGGAGTCGGAGACGATGGTGGGGTGAATGCCATGGGACAGTAGGAGGAGGCACTGCTCGAGTAGGGCGCCGGCGATAACGACGACCGTGGTAGTGCCGTCGCCGGCAGCGGAGTCCTGCGACTTGGAGAGTTCGACGAGCATCTTGGCTGCGGGCTGGAGGACCTGCATCTTGTTGAGGATGGTGGCGCCGTCGTTGGTAATGATAACCTCGTCGGAGGAGGTGGATATCATCTTGTCCATGCCCTTGGGGCCAAGACTGGTGCGCACAGCGTTGGCGACGGCGCGAGCGGCCACGATGTTGGCATGGCGGATGTCTTCCTTACGCTTGTTGTCGACATAGGACTCCGTCTTGGAGGATCGGTGTTGGGGAACTGCGATTGCCGCCATTTGTGATTGCTGAGCGAGAAACCCTAGATGCAGAGGAAACCCTAGATTTGAAAAAATAGGGTGTGGGGGGAAGAAGAAAGAAAGCGTGAAGATGCGTTCTTTCAGAGTAACTTTGGGAGTGGGGTTTTGCGGTTAGATTTTTTCTTTTCTAGCGAAGCCTAGGGGTTTTCAGTTTCGTTTTTTCTTTTTCTAAATATTTTTTAATTTATATAATATGTAATTAATACAAAATACTTTAATACGATTTTCAAGAAAATCTAAATTGTAAGATGGGAGTCTTTCTCTTTTATAAGGTTAAAATAAACTACCAGTCCAAACAATAAATAAAATTATTAGTAGAAAATAATTAATTTAAAGTAATTATTAATTACACATGTAACCGATGGAATACAACTATATTCAAATTCTTTAAGTAAAATCTTAAATCTTATAAAATGTATGACTAAAATAAAAAATTTCGAAAAAAAATTCATCTCGTCCCCTAGTCTATCTATTCTATCTATCTATCTATTCTATTATAATAAAGGGAATTCTTCTTTTTGTGACCACATTTCATAATATCCAGTTTTACTCTTAGTTATTTTAAAAATTAATTATTTTATAAATAATTTACTTTTAATCATTTTTCTAACAATAAAGGATTCCTCTTTTTGTGTCCACATTTCATAATACCCATTTTATCCTTAATTATTTTAAAATTTAATTATTTTATAAATAATTTACTTTTAATCATTTTTCTACAAATCTTTTTTGTCTTAAATCATCATTTAAATTTTCTTTTTACATATCTTATTTTTTTATAATTTTATATTAACTATTTTAAAAATTATATATTTGTTATTGATTTTAACTTTCTTGAAAATAAAAAAATGCGAATACATAGCCCTGCATGTTCGCTAGTATATAAGTAGAGAAAACGTTGTGTTTGCAAACTTTACTATATATTCCAATACACATCTTTGAAGTACCTATTTACCTTTTTTATTTTATTTTATCTATATCTATCTATAACAATAAAGGGATTCCTCTTTTTGTGTCCATATTTCACAATACCCGTTTTACCCTTAGTTATTTTAAAAATTAATTATTTTATAAATAATTTACTTTTAATCATTTTTCTAACAATAAAGAGGATTCCTCTTTTTGTGTCCACATTTCATAATACCCGTTTTACCCTTAATTATTTTAAAAATTAATTATTTTATAAATAATTTACTTTTAATAATTTTTCTACAACTCTCTTTTGTCTTAAATCATCATTTAAATTTTCTTTTTACATTTCTTATTTTTTTATAATTTTATATTTAACGATTATTTTAAAAATTATATATTTGTTATTGATCTTAACTTTCTTGAAAATTAAAAAATACGAATACACATACGCGACAACGCCTGTATGTTCGTAGTAAAATGATAACGATAATAATTAATAAAAGTGTCGATGCTTTATACTTATCTTATGTTAATTAAAATAATTTATGCAATTGTTGTAAATAAAATGCAAATTTTATTGGAAAAATACTTAATCAAATGTAATGGGTATTAATACAAGTTTGTAAAAAACAAAATTTGTCTAATTTTTGCAAAATATATTTTTAAAAATGCGAATAAACTTTAAATACGTTGAAGTTTTAAATCGATAATAAACTACAAGTCTAAGATGTCGAATTCGCGTCTTATCCTTAAGATAAGAGTTTTCTAACAATTGTCGTTTAAAAATGCTAATGTGACATAAAAATGATCTTATATTTAGGATATTTATTTTTTAGTTTTCCAGTATAGTTTGGTTTAATTTTTGATTAAAAATATAACCGAAGTAAACATAAAAATTACACGATATTCATTTTTAACATAAAAAAGTCAAACAAAATAAGAAAACAATTTGTGGATTTTTATCGATACATGTATTTATTCTCAACTTTTCAATTCAATATTATGTCCTAATGAATAATTTCATTTTTTTTTACTTTTCTATAATACCAAACAATTTGTTTTCAATAAAACACTATATTAAAATACAAAAACACAAACCATATTTACGTCTTATACGTGTATAATATTTCATGAAATTAAAAAACATAAATATCAAAATCAAATCTTATATATTTTATACTACTTTTGCATTGGAACAAAAGTAATAATAAGAATGTTTTAAAAATAATATTGCATGATAAAATTAATTTATATTAGAGATGACCTAAGATCCTCTTATGTGATCTTATTTTACCTGTATAACTAAGTCTTACATCATCGTACTAATTTTAAAATCTGTTTGTGTTGATATACAAAATTACAATACTCACTCCTATATTTTTCTTATTTGCATTTCATATCTTTATAACTTAACAAATTAATTTAATTATTATGTTAAGATTGACATTTCTTTATATTAATTCTTAAGATACATTATCTTAAATTCAAAACACTCATACTCCCATGAACATATATGATATTAAATTGAAGAAATTGTATTTCGTTATTATATTTCAATCACTCTAATTGTAACTAAATCACAAATTTAAAATTTATATCTTACAAGAAACTTTCATCACAACATATTAACAGACTCAATAATAATAATAATAATAATAATAATAATAATAATCTATCTTAATTCTTAACATAATAATTAAATTATAAATAAAATATTGAAGTAAAAATAAAAGAATAAGAGTTCTTGAATCTTTATGTTAAAGCAAAACATACAAAAAAAAATTGTAAAAAAGGATGTGAGAACAAAAACTAGTTAAATAAAACTAAACTTCATAACTGTTTTTATAACATCGCCTTAAAGATGCTACTAGAATTTTTACACAAATCTCAATGCATGTAATTGAATTATATTAGTTACATTTTTATTTGGAGATACCATAAATGTAGTTTATTTTAGGTCTTAATTTTGTCTTTACTTCTCCTTGTGTTAAATGTAATATATTTTCTTGATTTTTCTTTATAAAAGAAGTCATATTGTAAAGAACTAAGAACATGATTTTTCTGAACACTCTAATTATGCAAATAGAATAAAAATATATTTTCACGAACTATGGTACCTATAATTTTGAAATACTCATTATAAAGATTAAGAAAGAATTATAAAGATTTAGAAAGAATTAACGTTGAACATGATTTATGTAAGGAAAGATAAGATATAAATAGCTTGGGTTTAGGGATGAAGAGCGTGAGTGTCTGCGCAGTGCAACCTCTCTCAGCAGTGACCACCATGCCTATGGCATATTCCGGCGTATTTCAGGGCTTCATCAGATTCAAAACCATGTCGCGGCTTCGCTGCACTCCTCTCAGACCTTATTTTTCATCCATTTCCACCACTCCTCTTCACCGCACCGCCATTCGCCTCCGCTCCTCCTCCAACGCGCTTCAAGTTGTCAACGTCACGCGCCCGAGGACCGTCGCGCGCCAGGGGACCGTTGCGTTGCCGTTTTGGCACCAGCGCAACTCCAGCTACGGCCGTTTTGCGTATCAGGACGCGTCCAGTGACGAGTCCGATGTCGAATTCGCGTCTTATCCCTCTCACAGCCAACAAGTGGTTCGTTACTTTCCGTTCCCTATCACACGCACAGTTGCTTCATTCGTTCTTTTTTAATGTGTTTGTTATTGTTAGGGGGATTCAACGCTCGAGAACATTGACGAGTGGAGATGGAAGCTGACCATGCTTATGCGCTCCAAAGACGAACAAGAAGTGGTGTCCAGAGAGAAGAAGGACCGTCGCGATTTCGAGCAGCTTTCCACTTTAGCTACCAGGATGGGTTTGTATAGGTAGCTACCTATTTTCCCCTTAGCGTGCGTTTGTTTGTTTGGTTATTTATTTGGTACATTTCTGAATGGATTTTACTTTGGCAGCCGGCAATATGCAAGAGTTGTTGTGTTTAGCAAGGCGCCTTTGCCAAATTACCGCCCTGATTTGGATGATAAACGCCCGCAGAGAGAGGTATATAATTTGTTTGCAATTTCTGAGTTGGTGTTGCTTTTTGTGTCTGGATTATTGTGTAAAGGATGGTAATCGATTTTAATTTCTTGGGATAATCTTGATCAACTAAGTGAAACTGGTGACCGGCAATTCTGGGTTAGGGATACCATTTTTGGAGGTTGCCTTATCCAACAAAGTAAGCGGACTTAAGTTTTATAATTGCAGTTGTTGGCACGATACATGGTCACGATGCTGGCAAAGGAGACTGTTGTTTGTGGTAGTGGGAGTGGGAAAATGGGGGGCGGGGGGTGCATTGGTGTGTGGTTGGTGGCAGTGTAAATAAATAACGTCTAACACTGATGCAAAGGTAGTAGAGTAGAGAGTTTGGTGACTAATATGGTGTTCAAGGTATTGAACTTAGGTGGCTACGGCTGTTTTCTTTACTGCTGGGAAGACTATTCTTCATAGTTTTTCAATTCCTTGGAATATGAGGTATTGGGATTTAAACAAACACAAAAGACTTTAGGGGCTGTTATATTTGAGAATTCTGATTTAATATTTTAATTACACAAAATATCATATTGTTTCACTTTGATTCTTATTTTTTGGATGTTTGTATAGGAAAATAACATAGAATCTAGGAAAAGAGTAAGAAACAGAAAGACAATGAAAGAGGGCTCATATGAGCAGAGATTAAAAAAAATTGCATCAAACTTTTCATTAAATTCTGCTAAGCTGCCTAGCTGTGAAAGATGCCTCAAATCTTGAAAGTGATTTTTATGGCATGTATAGTGGTGTTCATTTCTTGGTCATGTCCAAAATTGATGGAGGCATCATCCCTTGTGCACATTAGCCCTTGAAGCTTATTAGAAATGCCCTCCACCATGTATGAGAGATAGTGTATAGAGAAGTAAACAAAACAGAGAGGATAGATGAGAGAAACAAAGAGTTGTCCACTGCACTTCTGTTATTGTCATTCAGTCTCAATCTACCTGCAGTCTGTCAACATACAACATCCCTACCTTATATAGGGAGCTATGCAACAGCCAGAAATCTTAACTGACAGCCACCAACTAATTAACTAATAACATGTTTTTCTTATTTTATTTACATTTACAAAAGTGAAAACAGAAAATAATAAGAGGTTGGTTTCACTGTTTCTAACCCAATCATTTGAAAACCAGAAGCAAATTAAAAACAATATAACATTTTTGTAATTACAAGTGAAAATAGAAAACATTTTTGTAAGTCAAATAGTTCCTCAATGTCCCAATTTCAATTCCAATCCCGAATGTTTAATTTTGAGCACAATTCCAAGAACCAAAAGTTTGTCAATAGGTAACAATTTTCTTTACAGTTTAAATGCTATAAATTTGTGATATTTGGTACCTCTATAACAAGTATCCTGATTGGCCATTTTTCTGTGCTTGTGCAGGTAGTCTTACCATTTGACGTTCATAAAGAAGTAGATGCTCGTCTCCATGCCCATCTTTCACAAAAGGCTACTGCAAGCAAGTGGAGTTATTTGAATGATTCATTGCATAAATCAAGTGATGCTATAAGCATTCCAGCCAATGAAGGAATGCATGAACAGCCAGAGCCCTTGACTCATAATAGTGTTGTCAAGGAGAAAATCCTGCAACGAAGAAGTTTGCAACTGCGTCATCGGCAACAAGATTGGCAGGTTTATTAAAGTGCTTTTATTTTCTTAGCTAGTATTTCATTAATTTTGTGTTTTAGTATTTTGACTCTAGTTCCATTCATAGTGTGGGTGCAAATTTATGAATGTTATAAATTGTGAATAATTATAATGCATCCATATTTGTAGTCCATGTATACCGTGTCTATCAATTTTAAAAATGGACAGAGGGCTTAGCTTTATCATAACACTGGTATCTTTTACTTTGGCCATACACTTTTAATGAATAACAAAACTACATCGACTTATTAAATCATTTATGGCAATATGTTTATTTGAGTGTTGTTATCCCAACTTAGTGATTAATGGGTAATGACTGAGTTTCCGAGATTTTGATTGTTGATTACGTGTTATCTGGTTTCTGACATTGACATATCATGATGAAAGCTGTTTATTGATCTTCTCTAGCAATGAAATTCTGTACTTTGTTAGATGTCCTTTTTTGTTATTTTATCCTTTATAAATGTTGTAACAGATGTTGGTTTACCTATAGGAGTCTCATGAAGGGCAAAAGATGCTCGAATTTCGCAGAAGTCTTCCCGCGTTCAAAGAGAAGGATGCATTTTTGAGACTTATTTCAGAGAATCAGGTGATAAAGGGAAAATGACGCCTTTTGAGATTTCTTATTTAGTATTATTTCCTTCAATGTTTACTTTTCACTTCCGCATGAGAAAAACAAAAAAACGGCTTTCAGTTTGATGCTCATGTATGATCTTTTACGCAAGACACAAAAGTATAATTTATAATTTATTATGGGCTTAAATAGTCATTTGGTCCTAGTTTTGGTTAAGTTTTTTCACTTTGGTCCTACTTTTGAAATTGTTTTCAATTTGGTCCTATCTTTCGTTAATTTCATTCAATTAAATCCTTTTCCTTAACTCCGTTTAAATAGTTAACGGAATAGTGACCAGCGCGGTTCGTTTCTGTGACGTGGAGTACTGTTCAATGACGTGTCTGTTATTTTACTGTGCTGACCTTTTAATTTTAATTAGAGAATTTAGGGTTTATAATTTGTGGAATTGGGTTTAGGGATTCTTCGTGGATTTGGGAATTTCTTCGTGGAATTGGGGATTTCTTTGAATTGGGGATTTCAGAGCAATTGGTGCCATCAAAGATTGAGGCCGATCTATGAAGATTTGTTCGCGAAGGGTTCTAGCTGTTCATCGCGGAGGTAGGGTTTGTATAATTTTTTGGCTTAGGGTTTGTTCAATTTTTGCTGAGGGTTTGTATAATTTTTTGGCTTAGGGTTTGTTTAATTTTTGCTGACTACTGTGGTTTTTTTTGGGACATTTAAGAAACCCAAATCAATGGCTAATTACAAGTGGGAAGTGGGGACAACTTTCGTGGATAAGGCATTGTTAATGGTACAAGTGGGAAGTGGGGACAACTTTCGTGGATAAGGCACAGTTTGTACAAGTGGGAAGTGGGGACAACTTTCGTGGATAAGGCACAGTTTGTTAATGGTGACCATTAACAAACTGTGTCTTATCCACGAAAGTTGTCCCCACTTCCCACTTGTAATCAGCCATTGATTTGGGTTTCTTAAATGTCCCAAAAAAACCACATTAGTCAGCAAAAATTAAACAAACCCTAAACCAAAAAATTATACCCTACCTCCGCGATGAACAGCTTGAACCCTCTGCGAACAAATCTTCACATATCGGCCTCAATCTTTGATGGCAGCAATTGCTCTGAAATTCCCAATTCAAAGAAATCCCCAATTCCACGAAGAAATCCCCTAATCCATGAAGAATCCCTAAACCCAATTCCACAAATTATAAACCCTAAACTCTCTAATTAAAATTAAAAGGCAGCACAGTAAAATAACGGACATGTCATTGAACAGTGCTCCACATCACAGAAACGAACCACGCTGGCCACAATTCCGTTAACTATTTAGACGGAGTTAAGGAAAATGATTTAGTTGAATGAAATTAACGAAAGGTAGGACCAAATTGAAAACAATTTCAAAAGTAGGACTAAAGTAAAAAAACTCGACCAAAACTAGGACCAAATGACTATTTAAGCCTTTATTATGACTAGAGTAAAATTTTCTTACTTTTCAAAAATTTTGTTCATTGTAGGCAAATCAGGATGTTATCATCTTAAACAAAATTTTATATGACTAAGATTGTTTATATCTCAGCAGCTAATTTTTTAATGCCCTTTTTCATGGTTTGTGAGGATGAGCTTTGCCACAATGATTAGGTTGCTGCTCTTTTAACTTGACGTTCAGATTTTGGAAGCAGTCTCTCTGTTTAAGTGGGCAGGGCTGTGTGCTATGTACTATACTTTTGTCCAATGCTTTTAAAATTAGACTGATCATTGTACTAGTGAAGACTGTTGTTCATAATTCAATAGTTTAAGTGTGGTCAAATCATTGATAATTAAATACATATTTTTAATGTTATATAACATATTATGTAATCCTATAACTACATAGGTCTTTCATATTTGGAGCATTCAGAAGCCAACAATCAAATTGATACAACTTATAGTTTCTAAAGCAAATAATTATTTATAAAGGATAAAATAAATTGATACAGGTTTCTATATTTTCAGATTTATTTTTTGTGGAAACTAAGTCTCAATATGTTTGTTGGCGGAATGATAGTTTATATTAAGTGGTATCATAAATGAAAATTTGCAGGTCGTTGTTGTCTCAGGTGAAACTGGTTGTGGTAAGACCACACAACTTCCTCAATACATATTAGAATCTGAGACTGAGGCTGCCCGCGGAGCTGTATGTAACATAATTTGTACTCAGCCCAGAAGAATATCTGCTATGTCTGTTTCTGAAAGAGTTGCAGCAGAACGTGGGGAGAAGTTAGGAGAATCTGTTAGTTTGTGGACTTTTTCAGCTTGAATTACTTGGCATGCACACATGACTGCTTAACTTAAGTTTTCTACCTGTTTTACCTTCTGATAGGTTGGATACAAAGTTCGCTTGGAGGGTTTGAAAGGGAGAGATACCCGTCTTCTGTTTTGCACCACTGGCGTATTATTGCGGAGGCTGCTTGTGGATAGGAATTTAAAAGGTGTAACTCATGTTATTGTTGATGAAATTCATGAACGTGGAATGAATGAAGGTAGTTAAATAATTGTTTTATTCTAATCTAATGTTTAATAAGACTATTTAAAGTTATACTTACAACTGGTTTTCACGTGTCAGATTTTCTTCTCATTGTCCTGAAGGAAATTCTCCCTCATCGTCCTGATTTGAGATTGGTTTTGATGAGTGCAACCTTAAATGCTGAGCTTTTTTCTTCATACTTTAATGGTGCTCCAACTATGCATATTCCTGTAAGTTCAGGATAGTCATTGCTGTAATCCGTGTTAAAGTTCAGTTACTGTCTCTCTAATGTGTTATCATATCATCAGTTTTCGAAGTTATGATGTGATTTTATGATAGCTTGATATTGACAAATGATAAGGCACTTCAATGGACATGATGATTTTTATCTCATAATAAACATTGTTTAATGTTTAAATAATAAAAACTGCATTTTAGCAGTTGAACCACTTAGCTGTTGACTGGAAAACTCTGGTTGGTATTCTTTTTCATATTTATCTTTTTTTTTTTTTCTAGATGGTACACTGATAGAAAGCTTGAAGTTATTTTTAGGAGAAATTTCACACTTGGCGGCTTTGGCAAATCTGTATACATTTGCTTATTAGATGATATGCGAGATATGATAAACATGTTTTCCTTTTGTTCATTTTGGGACCCGGGCATATTCTAGGGCTTTACATTTCCAGTTCGAGCACATTTTCTTGAGGATATTCTGGAAAGAACTAGACATCGGTTGACACCTTATAATCAAATTGATGACTATGGTCAAGAAAAAATATGGAAAATGCAGAAACAAGCTCAAGCTTTCAGAAAAAGAAAGAGCCAAATTGCTTCTGCTGTTGAGGTACAAGTAGAGACAGAAAATTTTTCATTTTAGGTCCTTAAGCTTTTGCTAATTCTGTTCACTTCTCTCTGATTTTTCATAGGATGCTTTAGAAGTTGCGGACTTTAAGGGATATAGCCTGCACACCCAAGATTCATTGTCCTGTTGGTGCCCTGATTCAATTGGTTTTAACCTTACTGAACATGTGCTTTGTCACATTGTTAAGAATGAAAGGCCAGGAGCTGTTTTGGTTTTTATGACTGGTTGGGATGATATAAACTCTTTGAAGGATCAACTTCAAGGTCATCCTTTGTTGGGTGATCCGAGCCGAGTATTGCTTCTTGCATGCCATGGCTCCATGGCCAGCTCTGAGCAGGTGATCTTGCTATATTATCTTATTAACCATAAAATAATGCTTGTTGTCTAGATTACAATTTAATTCAAGACATCTAATAGTAAATTTAACTGCAAATATCAGAAATAATAGCTCTGAAGTGATTAAAATTAAGTACATTCTACTAAAAATGGGTGCTTCGGAAATAGTTTTTGGGAAAATTTCTCAAGTTTGTTTGAGAAAATGAAAGACATAATTCTAATATAGAAGTTGTAACAATATTTTAGGAAGTCTTGTCATGTGGTACTGATATTTGGTGCAGTAATTGATTATATAAAGAAGCTAATGCAATTTTTTTTTTCCTGTGGGAGGGGATTTCTTTTTGCCTTGAAGCAATTAAATTTCCATGCTCTAATTGATATAATAAATCACATCTCTATTTCATTGATCATATGTTTCTGGTCGTTGTAAGTTAATCATTGCCATAAGTTATATAATAATATTTTTTTTGTTCCCATTTTACTTACTATTCTGCAGAGGTTGATATTTGAAAATCCTGAAGGAGGGGTGAGGAAAATTGTTTTGGCAACTAACATGGCTGAGACTAGTATTACCATCAATGATGTTGTCTTTGTGGTTGACTCTGGAAAAGCAAAAGAAACATCATATGACGCATTAAATAACACTCCTTGTTTGCTTCCATCTTGGATCTCAAAAGCTTCAGCCCGGCAGGTATTTTGGATTAAAGAATTTATTTGTCTTTTTTCTGTTTGAATGGAATACATTCCTACTAAAGGGTTTAGAGAAATACCTTAGAAAACTTAAAGGCAAAAAATTAGAGAAGACATTGCTCCAAATACTTTTACTACAGGAAATTCAGTTTTTGATATAGCCTGATAAGATCAGGCTTGGCTGTTGTTTCATTGTAAAAATCGTTTTTTTTAATAATAGGCTGAAGTTTTTTCCATATAGAGAACCTGAGCAATTTAATTGAGTTAGTAAGAAATGTGAAGGGGCAAATTGTGGTTTGTCTCTTGTGTTACACGTGATATGTTGTTTTTGTTTGTCATACATGCTCCACAGAACATATACAACAAGAAGTTTTTTGTAATATATCCTGTCTTGATAAAATATTTTCTTTAGTAATTTTTGATTGTACTTATGTTTCAATTGAAGTCAGATGCTCATCCTCAATGCTTTTTGATGGATTTGTGAAGTTAGACTATGCAGTTCACTTATAGTTGTTATCTCAATCAAGTTGAACTACATGTTTATAAGTAGTTAAACTTCCATTGTATGACTCCCATGTATGTGTTCAGCTTCTTAATGTTTTCTTTCTCAGATTATGCTTTTCTATATTATTTAGACTGTCTGGTTTCTTAGAAAGTTTTCATAACTTTTTAGAGGAGAGGAAGGGCCGGCCGTGTTCAGCCTGGTGAATGCTACCATCTTTATCCCAGATGTGTTTATGATGCTTTTGCTGATTATCAATTGCCAGAGCTTTTGAGAACACCTTTGCAATCCTTGTGCCTGCAAATCAAAACTCTACAACTTGGAAGCATCTCTGAGTTTTTATCTAAAGCTCTACAGCCACCGGAGCCTCTATCGGTAAAATTCATTGAACATGTTTCTGGAACTTGCTTTCAAATACGAGGGTTGTTATTTGTATTTTACATGAATTGTATGTGTAGAACTTATGACATTCTGCATCCTGCATCGGTGTTTATATTTCCAATGAATTGTATGTGTGGAACTTATGACATTCTGTATCCTGCATCCGTGTTTTTTTACTCAATTTATTATGTAATCAATTACTTTTATTCTGCAGGTTGAAAATGCTGTTGAGTATTTGAAGATTATTGGGGCCTTAGACGGGAATGAAAATTTAACAGTTTTAGGTAAAAGAACTACTGCACCATGGTCTTTATTTCTTCTTTCCACTGTCAAGTAAAAGAATATTCTCCTGACATTGGTTTTTCAAAGTGTTATCTTGATTTATTCTAGAGTTACTGTTGATTGGATTGTTAATTTTCAGGGCACAAATTGGCAATGCTTCCTGTAGAACCCAAACTTGGCAAGATGCTCATTTTAGGAACCATCTTCAAGTGTTTGGATCCTATAATGACTGTTGTTGCTGGTCTAAGTGTAAGAGATCCATTTGTGACGCCATCTGACAAGAAGGACGTAAGTTTTTGTTTTGACTATTGCTGATATATCCTGCTTCCTGACTCTTCTTTTGTTGAACTTGGATGTTCCTCTGGATAGAAATGGTGGTAAATTTTATTGGTTTTGATGGTCGCAAGTGAGACCAGTTGTTTTCAAGAGTATAATAACTGGAAGCAAACTAGAGCAAATTAATAGACCTATCAAGCATGTACACTGTCTTGGTTGATTAGGTTGATATCATGGAGTAAATATGATTTTGTATCGGCATTTTTGGTGCTTATTATAATGGTTCACTTTTCATATTGAAATTGTCAGTGCTCTGCCTTCATTATCCATATACATAATTCGTATGTTAAAAGTCTGTTAGGTAGAGAGGGCCCTGGCTTTATATTCAATTATTTACTGTGTATGCTCTATGCAGCTTGCAGAGTCTGCCAAAGCCCAATTTGCTGCTCGTGACTATAGTGATCATCTTGCACTTGTCCGGGCTTATGAGGGTTGGAAAGATGCTGAGACACAGCAGGCTGGTTATGAGTACTGTTGGCGAAATTTTCTTTCTTCTCAAACACTTAAGGCCATTGAGTCTCTTAGAAAGCAATTCCTTTACTTGCTCAAAGATATTGGTCTGGTCAATGACAAGCCTGAAACCTACAATGCATGGAGTCATGAAATGCATCTCATCCGAGCAGTCATCTGTGCGGGTTTGTTTCCCGGAATATCTTCTGTTATGGTAATCAACACTGCTAGTCCTTTCAACTATGTTGTTTCCAAAATGTTTACTTTTCACTTTTATTTATTTACTTTCGGCTATGTGTGCCCCTACATCTATTGTATGTTTGTAGAACCCTCTTTCTGTTTCTATTTGTGGCATCTTCATTTAAGTAACAGATGTGTACCACAAACACAAGGACAAGTATGAACAACATGAACTTTACAATTTTTCTCCCCTTTGTTTTTCCAAAATTCAATTTTTGATTTTTATTTATTTTATCTATGCTGTCTGTTTCCAAAGGGAATTGAGTTCCCTTAATGATTTGTTGATGATGTGACACTTTTCTATCAACGCAAATGATATCCTCTAATCATCATCAACAACCAAAAAAACAAAATCATTTCATAAAATCTAATGTTACATCAACAAAAAAAAAAGAGCATTGTCATATCAACATCAGGATTGACCTCGGGAAGGAGTTGCGTGGGGGGCTCATGGAGGTAACCATAACATGGCGATTAAGTGTAATAAATCAATCTTTGTAGAAATAGGACAACCAAAACTGTAAGTTGGTCTTTTTGTCAAAATTGTTTGTATTTTGTTTCTTCTCTACAATGGTGTTGGTAATAACCTGGATAGTTTTTTTTTTTATCCATGCTTCTTCATGGGGTTTTGTTATATGTATATTATTCTACCGGTTCATCAAATTATTGGGAATAGTGTCATGTTTTAATTATTATGTAGTAGTTTCATTGTGTACCTTTTTATGTGAGGTTGTACAACTTTTGTTTTGCAGAACAAAGATAAGTCAATAGCACTGAAGACCATGGAGGATGGTCAGGTTCTTTTGTATTCTGTAAGCTTCTCTTCAAATATCTGATTTTTCTTCAATCCTTGTATTATGACTCAGTTTTAATTGGGGGAATATATATAATCCATCGAAGTTTAATGTTGGTGCTGCATCTTGTAGAGCTCTGTAAATGGCTGTGTACCTCGAATTCCATACCCATGGTTAGTGTTTAATGAAAAGGTGAAAGTGAATTCAGTATTCCTCAGAGATTCAACTGGTATATCTGATTCGGTGCTTCTCTTGTTTGGTGGGAATGTATCCAGAGGTGGACTAGTAAGTTCCTACCATATTTTCTCTTCACTTCCCACCTAGATCTGTTATTCTTGGTTGTATGTTCTGGGCTTCCTTTTTTGCTACTTATTTGTGCTCTTGCATATAATTCATTTGACAGGATGGTCACCTGAAAATGTTGGGGGGCTATTTGGAGTTTTTCATGAAACCAGAATTAGCCAAGACTTACTTAAGCTTAAAGATGGAACTGGAAGAATTGATACAGAAAAAGGTAAGTTCGACCCATAATTAACATTTTCTTTTTGGGAATTATTTATTTGTGTAACCACATTCTTCCATCAATTTTTGGTTTCTCTTCAAGTCTTTTGGATATTGACTTTATGATTTGCATGTTTTTCCAGCTTCTGGATCCCAAGCAGGAAACACAATCGCATAGTCAGCTTCTTTCAGCTGTCAGATTGTTGGTTTCAGAAGACCATTGTGATGGTAGGTTTGTCTTTGGTCGCCAAGTCCTATCACAGGTAAAGAAGGAAACAAACTCCAAGAGTGGAGTCGAGGCTGAAAATTTTAAAAATCAACTTCAGTCATTTCTTAACAGGGCTGGACATGACTCACCAACTTACAAAACAACGCAGCTGAAAAACAGCCAATTCCGTTCTACTGTCATATTTAATGGGTTGAATTTTATTGGTAAGCCTTGCGGCAGCAAGAAATTAGCAGAAAAATCTGCTGCTGCTGAGGCTCTTCTATGGTTGAAAGGGGATAGCCATTCATCTGATGGTATTGATCATGCATCAGTTCTTTTGAAGAAGAGCAACAAGAAAAGTAGGAAGAAATCGTTTAGTGGCGCTAAGTGGAGTTGAGCTGCCTTTAAAAGGGTACATTGGATGGATTTGTTAATAGGATTATATACCGAGGAAGAACTTGTCCATTTGAAGGCTATGGTGCAATTGATCCATGGATCTTTCCAGTCATAATTTCAATAGTGAATGTACAGAGCAATTGAGAAAACTTGAGTAGGACAGGTACAGATCAGAGCCCGTGTTTTTGTAAAGGGTGATTGCATCCAGTCTATCTAGAATTGGGGCACAATTCAACACCAGCATTTCCATAATTGCTGACTGACCAGCTTTCAGAGCTTGCATATTGTATCCATATGGTGATGATGCATTCTTTTTGCACGGCTGTTGCGGTGGATTCAAACGCAACAATTCATTGGGGGACAACTGATTTTCCATATTTAAGACCCGTCATTTAATTGAAGAACATGTGTACTATATTAGGAATGTGTCTAAGATAGATGTGGTAGTTGCTCAGGGAACCGAATTAAGTTAATCAAATTTGCTGATTAGGAATGTGTTTAAGATGAGTTATACTCTTAAAAGCCTATCATGAGGCTTGGTAATTGCTACACCTGAGATGGATTTTTTTTTTTCCTGCAGACATTGTAAACTGTGAGAGGTAAGTTAGTACGAATCAATTTTGATTTACTAACCTCTGATTAGAAAATCAAAGAATGAATAAGTTGTATAATTTTAGAACCTAAAACAATCAACAGCGACGACTTTAAGACGATGCTGATGGGATTGGAAAAAAAGGAAAGCTCAGTATGACTACATCAGATTCATAGTCTTAGATGCCTATCAGAATATATTAAAAGGAAAGAAAATTGTCTCATTTCTATGTTTATCGCACAATTTTTATCAGCAAATAATGTTATATCTGTATATATATACATGAGATATGAGATACTAGGGGTATCACAACCCTTGTACAAAATTATTATTGTCATCATAGATATAACAATGAACCCTTAACTGTCAATGTCGCATAAAATTGCAGCTATAAGAACATTACAATCATTCCCCATTTTACAAGCTGAAAAGTTCCCTACCATTACCCAAAAAGAATTTACGTGTGGAACAGTAACGACGATATACCTGTAGCGGCCTTGGAAGCTCTAGTGTTATCTGAAGAGTAGGTTTTGATTTTTTGATTTTTTATTTTTAAAACACTCCACATAATTGTCTCGGGTAAAATTCAAAGTAAGAAGTAAACCAATTTATCAATCTATCTCACCAACCCCACTTTCTGAAGTAGCAGGTGCATGATGTCCCACATAAAGTTTAAATTGAATTCATGTTGATCTCTTCTACTTAAGTGCAAGCAACAATTTTTACATTTACAATTACAAATTCACCTCCTAGTAAAATTAACTATCACTCACTTGCCTTTGAAACATCTTAAAGTAAAACAAAAAGGCAGCAAAAAACTACTTAATATAACTTTTATCATTATCATTGTTTTGAAAAAAGAAAACAATTATTTCCTAAAATAAACCTTTACCCAAACATAGGACATAGCCTAAACTTTTTGTCATTGCATGATGTCTCAAAAGTGATACCTTAAACGCTTTAGCTTTCAGGTATGTATATCACACACCATTTTCCTTTCAATACAGAAATTTCGTTTCAGATGATAACCTCTTTGTTCTTCATTCTGTAAGATGTTTGTTGAGAAACAACAGATAAATATATCAGCAAGAAAGAAAAATACTACGATGAAAACTTTGATCAAATCCTAACCGTGACACATATCATACTTATTTATGCAATAGCTCAAGAGCTCTCTGCAATGTAGGCTTAAACCTATGAACATCAAGCTTTACATTTTGCTTGTCCAAATACACAGACTTAAATTCTTGCCACCCTATTTTCCCAATCAATGGAGGATCCTTTAGAAACATGTGATCTAGAGGGTATTGTTCTACAAGGGTGCTTTCTTCCAAGCTTATTTTATATTCCAAGTACTTTATGTTCATATCCTTTGATGGCTTTCCAAAGTCATTTGTGGCAAGCCAGTCCAATGCATACCCACCATAAGGCACAACCTGTATGAAAACTGCATTTTCCGGAAGGAAAAGTATGTTGGTGAGACCTGCTCCATGAACTCCCAATAACACATCACAGGAATTCACAACATGAGCAAACCCCCACATGCTGTTCCCTGCTTCCTTAACAATGACATCAAAACCGAAACTCTTGGCCATTTTTTCTATTTCATCAGTGTTAATGAAAGATCTTGATCTTTTTCTTGACAGAATCATGAGCCTTGGCTTCCTATGTTGACCGTTTCTGACTTTGATTGCTTGGAATCTCTTCAATGCATAGGAGCTTCTCAAAAAAGCTCTGAAGTCCTTCATGGAGTATGAGTATTTTTGAGGGTCAATGCTTAGTTCTTTATGGTGCCGTTTGAGACCCACATTCACACTTGGGAAGCAATGAACTCCTTCATCTTCATCAATGTCCATAATCTTATAATGGGACAGCTTCTTAAGAAAAGGTTTGTGCTTTGAAATCCACCATGGACGCTTATCTGCTATGATAAACTGCACTTCTCCATTGAACTTTCTAGCAGTCAAAAACAACGGAATAACAATGTCAGTGAATTCATGGAAGTGGTTACCAGTGTACCCTCCTGTAGAAAACAGTACAGCTGGAATGCTGTGATTTTGGGTGCATTCAGGAACTTTCTGGTTAACAACATTCTCCGCCTTCAATGTCCATTCTCGTACAAGAATCATTGCATCTACATCATCCCTTCTTGCATAAGGCTTTAAACTCCGTGACATGTTTTTCTCCAACGTTGTTGCCTCAGATGAAGCAATGTATACAGTGGAGGATTTTCCTTGGATTCTGATATCCCCCTTTGCTTGGCAAAATTCTGTTCTTTCTTCTGATGTGCACAGTAGCTCCTCTTTCTTTGTTTCTTTCCCTTCAACTGAAAAATAAAGAATAGAAACTTTAAAAGGCTCTTTAATTGAATCATTATTTCAAAGGTCTAGCTAGTATCATTAACTGCAGGCCTGAGAATCATTACAGAATCACATGTTGTATGAAACATTTACCTCAACACTGTATAATCATAGTTTAAGGATTCACTTATGTATTTAATGTTCTGGTGAAGTTATCTCAATTGAACTGTACTTGTGTTAACCTTGTTGAGATTCAGAATCTTACCTTGTTGAGCTATTTGTGAAGAGCTTCTGGTGATCAGCATTTTGGTGTCAACACCTATGAAGAGCTTCAGGTTCACTGTATAGAAAAGAAACAAAGGAAATCAAAGTCAAACTTAATGGATACAAAAAATGTTCATAATACGAAATGGTGGAACATATATCTGCATTTCATGCCATTTCAAAGCACAATGTGTAAGAAATGCAAGTGGTTACAAAGCAAGAAGTTAAGCACTCACACGCATGCACAGGACCCAAGTAAGGCTTAAACACAGTGCAAAGACTGAAAACTATGAACAAGCAGCTCAGAAATGCTCCATATCCCAACTTTTTCTGCTCATAACGACTAAAGCTTTTGGCTAACACTGTGTCGTAAATCATTTTTTTTATCACTCAAGATCACAATACCATCTAACAAATAGAAGTAGTTTTGTTTTAAGTAACACCTCTTTAGTGGATCACCATGAATTATATTGTAGGAGTCGGCTAAGGAAGATTTTGAGACAGTTCTATATGACAAATGGAGGAAGGTTGAGGCGAATTTTGTATTCAATGTTGCTCTCCACGAAGTTGTTGTTATATCTTGAATCAAGAGGATTCTCCAAAACTAATATTTAATGGACAATGAAAAGGACTTTTGGTTGACTGTTACGACGAAGAAACCTTTTTAATGATCGGTATTTGGTTAGATCATATTTTTTCACGTATCAAGTATGAAACTGCCAACCGTGGAACCCATCTTTGAAAAGTATTAACCAACTAAACCTTGCTTAGAATGCTGATATCAATTATTGCATTACCTTACATGCACACACAAATGTGGCTCAAGTCACAAATTAACCAAAAATAGCAGTTTGGTTAACTTGATGAACAAAAAACATAGGACAGATTAGCAATCAGTTTGAACTGTAATGTGGTTGATTAGTATCAAAAAGTCATTGCATTGAAGTGTAAAATAGGCCACATTCTTAGAGGTTGATGATTGAATTTATTCTTTTACTTGTCACGGTTAGGTTTACAAAGGAGGAGGTTTCATTGGAAAGATACAGCACCAATGAGACCTCAGCCCAACTACGTAACATATTGATATTATTCTCAATCCAAAACCTTAAGACAAGGGATTATGAGTCTTTATTCTTATGGGCTCTACTTTCTCATTTATAATCAATGTGGAACTTAAATTCACACAGGTCACGATTTTATTCTTAAAAGGTATTAAAAGATATTTCAGAACTTAGTAAAAAGAAAGAATATATAAATCGACTTTGGTATCAACTTGTGTCAAACATTCTTCTTTTATACGACAAAAATAAAATTGAGAAGAAGAAATAAGGTGAAAGAGGAAGAAAATTGTCGGCAAGAAGCTGAGTTTAACGAAGCAAATTCTAGTAAGAAAAGCATATTCAAACAAGTCGTTTGGTAGCACAGAGCAAGACACTTTAACAATACGAGTATTTTTTTGTTGTTGTTGTTGTAGTTTTTGGTGGGGTGCATGATGAGTGTATAGTTATAGAGTCTTTGTATTATATGTTTGATCACTTATTGAGATATAATTTAAATATTTGATTATAGAAAGAGGTAGTTCTAAAAGTAGTAATTATTAATGGATTTAATGACGTCGAAAATGCAACAACCCTAGCAGGTTTGAGACATGATCATAAAATAACGTTCATGTTTCTCTTTCGCGTTCTGTTTCTTTCACTCACACAAACACGTAAAATTTGAAAACGTTTAGGAGTTACTGTGAATGAGAATAATCGGAACACTCAACAAATCCTTGACCTTAAAATTTTGATGTTTAGAAGTCAATGTTAGGTAGAAAATTGTGGGATTAGGACGGATAATATGTGTGAGTGATTAATATGTACGGTGCGTGCGATGCATGTTCTATGCTCTGCAACCTTTGCCTCATTATAATATTTTCGTTGAATATTTTAATTTATTAAAAAAATAAAATAAATAAACATATGTAAAATTAAAGATTCGACTACAAATTACAATACGAGGATTAAATTTTAAAATGTAAAAATGCATATGAAATATTAAAAAGAATGAAAATTATAATTTATTTAGGCTGTATATCCTATGTATACTGGTGTGTGACGTTGGTGTCTATAGCATACTAATATTTTTCTTTGAATTGTGTAATCTAGAAGATTTATGAATTACATAGTGTGAAACTTAAGTTAAAAAACATAGTTCATCGATTTTATTTAGGATTAAATATGTTTTTAGTTCCTCAAGTTTTAGTGAAATTTGGAATTAGTTTTTCTTTAAATTTGACCAATTTAGTACATCATCTTTAAAAATGTGTGAATTTAGTCATTTTAACCAAATTTTGTTAAGTTTATCTGACGTTCCAAACATATTTTATTATAGTATTTGAATTGGTAACACTGTTTGACACATTTTCGTTTCAATGTTAACTCAAATATTATCATAAAATGCGTTTAAAATATCAAATAAACTTAACAAAATTTGGTAAGAATGACTAAATTCACATATTTCTAAAGATGAAAGACTAAATTGATATAAATTTTTGAAGAACGACTAATTTCAAGATTAACTGAAACTTGAGAAACAAAAAACGTATTTAACCATTTTATTTATTTCATTAAGTGTGTAATAGGTATTTTCAGATAATACGGGGATGTCACCAGAAAACATGGGGTGCAGGAGACAATGACCCTTATAGTATAATATAGGTTTCCAAAGCCTGACCCATAAGAAATGCATGCTCTTTTGAGATTCAACCACGATTCAAACATTTCTTCCTACAACCCCATAATTTCAAACTGCACCCCTTAGATTTAAAATTTTCAAATTTATTTTATGATGGGTGATTTTCAGTTTGAGTTCCATTTAGTTCATGACATTAAGCATTACAATTTTTGTATTCAAGAAAATATAATTTATAATGCAAATTTGTATTATGGACATTCTAAAATACTGAATAAAAAAATACATCAGTTGTTGTACACTCTAAAATGTATTTTTTGATAACAAAAATCTCTAAAAGAAACAACATCCAATTAGAGAAACAGTGATTGATGGAAGAGTTTGTTGACTTTGACGAGAAAGAAGCTATATTAATAGAGAAAGAAATCAATACAGGAAATGAAAACTCTGTTCACGAACTAGTAATTTCATAATCATGCAGGTTAAAATTACATGGTCTGGTAACTATTTAGATGAAAATCGGCAAGTTTTGTTATCACTCATTCTTTTGGTTGAAAACATGTCACAGAATACTGTTTCCATAGTTTTTTTTGGTGAATTAAATAGCGTTGTAATCTGATCTTGAGCATTATTAAGTTGGTGGACCAACATAAATAATGCAGTTGTCTTGCCTATTCTGGTAGTTACTATTTCTATTTTTCATGTGCTGGTGTTGGGTTTGGGTGTACTATCTATATTGACTTCATGTTTACTGTACTTATCTTTAAATCTTAAAGGAACATAGATACTATTATGTATGAACTTTCGGGAATTCCAGTATTACATTCAGAATGAGTTATTAATCATTTCATTTCCTCGATCGTTCATGTCATAACTATATTTGCAAATTGGGTAAAGTGGACCCAGCAAGGTTAAGATAAAAGAGTAGAAAATGTTGCATATTATTTCAACAGTTCTGAAGTACAAATAAACAATCCACTGTAATAACAACCAATATCTCTTGCTTAATTGCAGGTTATTTCCCCACTTCTTCCAAATCAATAAAATTTCTTCTAGCAGTATAGTATAGCACAGCTCCAATTGAGCTGTTTGAGTTGGAATTAACTAAACTGTGTTCACGCTTTTCATAGCTTCAAATCTTGGTTCCTTTGGTTGGAACTTCAGTGTAGCGTAGAGCCTCATGTAATCCTCAAACACAAATTTTGGGTATACTTTGTCTATCACTTCTGTTTTTTTCTCCAGCAATGATGGTGCAGGATAGATAACAGCATCACCAGCAGGGTTGTAGAATGAGGCTATGGACATTCTAGTCCCATCAGTTCTAGTAATCACACGGTGCTCCACACTTTTGTATTTCCCATTGGTGATAACCTGTTTCATCAAAATGTTCTTAGAATCGTAATAACCACAATTGAGGACTATTATTAGAGAATTATTTTACAGTAGTGAAAGAATGTACCTCAAGCTGGTCACCAAGGTTAACAACAATGGAGTGGCGCATTGGAGGCACATCCACCCAGTTACCATCTTTGAGAAGCTGCAGGCCACTGACCTTGTCATCTTGCAAGAGAAGGATAATCCCACCTGCATCTGTGTGAGCACGAAGACCCTTCACCAGCTCTGGCTTCGGACATGGAGGGTAGTTTGCTACCTTTGTCCCAAAATTTGGACCCTTTGATCCATAGAAGGCTTTCTTCAGGTACCCCTTCTCTAATCCAAGATTTTCACACAAAAGGTCGAGCAGCTTCTCTGCAAGTTTCTCCAATTTTTCTGCAAATTCCTTCATTGCCTTCCTGCATTATCACATTATCAAATTCATCACCCAGATCACACATTGTTATGTTACTCTATGCATATCTATATCTTAGTTTTGAATTTGCCTTACCTGTAGTCTTCACTAAGATCAGGAATTTCAGAGATGTTGGAATGTGGAAGATGGCGCAAGAAGAAGGTGCTCTCCCAGTCCATGTCCTTTATTTCACCTTGTGCACCCTCCAACCCCTTGCTTGCCACTGCCTCCTTGAACCTTTGCTCCATGCTTTTCCTATAATGCTCTTTCGTTAACCTTTCCACAGTATCCAAAAGTTCAAGGGGTATTCCATGATTTAACAACTATACAAGCAGGAAAGAAAGCAACATCATCATCATCATCAGTTTGGTTAAAATGAACATGAAGAAAAGTTTAGGTAGCAAATATATTTGTGTGGGGTACCTCAAAAAATCCCCAGTTTTCACAAGCATCTTCAATTTTCTCAAGAACAGCCTTTCTCTCCTCACCATTGATACTCTCAAGGTTGATCACTGGGAAGTTCTCCATCTCTCACTTCTTCAATCTCTTGGCTCTTTATCTTAATGTTTGCGAGTGTGTAAGTGTGTGTGTGTTTATGCATATTGAGAAGCCAGGTGTGTGGTATTTATAGTGGAAAGCAAAGAGTAGAAGAAGGACACTAAAAGAAGTGAATTTTGGTGTGTTGATCATGAATCATGAGATGCATGTTGAGTAGTTAGTAAGGACAATCATTATACGCCAAAAACAGTTTACGTGGTTGAATTTTCTATTTTGGCATACGTTGGACACTTGTGGTGGCTAATGCATACCCAACTTTCCTAGCATTTTCCCATTAACTTTTTGGAGTTATGCTACTCCTTTCTTAGAAGGTAGTGCAAGCTTGATGAAATTTTTTTGGGTCAGAAACTATATAAATGTGAAATAAGTAAAGTTGTACGTAATATCAATTATTCCGAAACAGAGATCAAGTAGATCGGATCACAATCAAACTGTGATATTTGAACTGTTACATTTTTAAGTAAAAAGAATTACTTCTGACTAATAAATATAACTTTGGGTTTAAAGATAAGTGTTAGACTGAAACTTAGAATGAGTTAAAATTATTCGGAACATATGTACCATTTTTACTTCTTTCAGAAACCACAGTCAAATTCAAATATTTCAGGTAAACTAAAACAACTTTACATCATATAATCTGCAGTAACCAATGCACCTCTGAAAATTAAAGATGACTGTTACTGTAAAATTTAGTGAGTGTTTAGAAAGTATGTTTTCTGATGTAACTATGTTTCAACAGTACCACAGATAAATTTGTTTCAACAGTTTTAAAAAATGGCGAGAAGAAAATAGATGATAAAACCGAAACGTGCTGGTTGGAAAATATTCTATTAAAATTTTTGTATTCAAATTATTTATACTTCTTTTCATATTATTATCATTCGTGAAAAACGTGAAAATTGATATTTTTGCCTATATTATTCAATTTTAGTCGTAGCCGTTCGCCATCGGTTTAATACTACAGAGTGATGATTTTTTTTTCTTAAAAATAATCAGTAAAACAAGTTTAATGTAGTAATACGACTTTCATAAGTGATATTAAGATAAGGCAACTTAATGAGAATTAGTCAAAAAAAACTTAATTTAGATTCTATCATGAAAACCTTACGTCATATTATTATATAGTTCATTCAAATAAATTCATTCAATAAGAATAGTCGTAAGAGAAACAACGTAACGGAATCCAAATCTACAAAATCAAAGTAAATAATAGAGAAAATAATTTAATTAAAATGTGCTAACAAGGCACCCAATCGCATTGTTATGATAAATGCATCAATTGTTATAATAATTATTTTAAAATTTGTATTTAAATGGTTTTTGTTAGTTCACTGTATTAATTTTTTACATCATCAAAATTAAACAAAAATGTTATCCTACCAATAAATTGAAGAGACATTGGTAGTTATATATACATGAAATTGTAAAAGAATTTGAGGAGGAGCCGCCCTTGTGCCAAAATATATATTTTGGTGGTTAGGTTTTCAAACTACTTTCATGAATATGATTCCACCAAAATACACATTTAAAAAGATAAATTAAACTCATATATTGGCATATATATATATATATATATATATATATATATATATATTATATTTTAAGTATTTAACTTTGGATTAAATATGTTTTTGGTCCCTTAACTCTCAGTGAATTTTGGAATTAGTCCATTTCGAAACTTTGGACTAATTTAGTCCTTCATCTTTCGAGATACATGAATTTAGTCCTTTTAATCAAATTTTGTTAGGTTTGTTTGATGTTTTGTACGCATTTCAGAATTGTATTTGAGTTGTTTATATTGTTTGACACATTTTTGCTGTAATGTTTAGTCAAATACTATTACGAAACACACTTGAAATGTCAAATAAACTTAATAAAATTTTATTAAAATGACTAAATCCATGTATATCGAAAGATGAAAAACTAAATTGGTCCAAAATTTTGAAATAGACTAATTCCAAAATTTACTGAAAGTTAAAAGTACGAAAACATATTTAATCCTTTAACTTTTAAATATTTGTAAGAATTAAAATATTTTTATCTTCTTTAGAAAATTCCGTTTTCCCCTTAACCCGCACACTTGATTAATAATAGGAGCCACTTGACTAATGACTAATAAATATGAAATCGTAGTGTCAGATTGGATTTATTTTGTGTATCAAATCACCAAGTCAGAGTGCAGACAAATATTAAACTTTGTTCTTCTTCCACTAATTTTGAAGTCAAATATTTGCATTTTTTTTGTGAGATGGCTGAAGAAAAAATGTTGGATTGAGACTGCAAATATTTTAAACTTCCAAATTTCCAATATTTTAATGACAAATCATGACTGTGTTTGGAGGAAGAAGAAAAATAAAGAAACTCTGAGGAAAATTGGTGCTTATAGGTTTAAAAGTAAGACACAAAAAGAGGAAATAGGAAAAAAAGAAGTTGTTTGATACATGGTTTTGCAAGAAAAAAGTTGTTTATCACATTTCCATTTGCACTGAATACAGGCACATGTGTTGAAATACCATTTCACAATGCAATCAGATCCAACAATTATGCAGAATTTCATGTGTCACAGAGTTCCTGCACAAAATTATTTATCAAAATTAATTACTTAAAATAAAATAAATCTTACAATATCAAATAGTTATGAATGGAATAATTGTTAATAGATATAAGAAACTAAAACAATAAATTTCATACACAAGAATTGTTGATAAAATAAAATAAATATTTTTACAAAGAAAAATATAATATATCATATCATACTATAAAATAATAAATACTCGAGGATATATTAAAATATTCTCAAAATGTACTACACAAAAAAAGAAATATATGACTCCATCTCCTAAAAAAAAAAGAGTACATATCTTACATAAAAGAAAAAAAAATGGTAAAGAAACAAAAATATACTTAAGGATGGCAACGGGGCAGGGCGGGGCGGGGACGTGTTTCGCTATCTCATACCCATTCCCGCATAAAAAATTCATCACCATCCCCATACCTAAATCCAACGGGTATCAAACTTTTGTCTCATCCTCATCCCCACGGGTAACGGGTATAATCTCGTACTCATACCCGTACTCGTGTTCTAACTATTTCAATATTAATTTTTATAAAAAAAAATTATGGTAAAGAAAACATAATATTATCAAATATTCAATATTAGGAGGATGATTGTTTCTTCCATATCAAATACTTTGAAATAAATTATAATTGTCTACATTTTAGATTAGAATACTAAATAAAATTTCATGACAACCAAAACATTTATTAAATTTGCAAACTACAACATTGATGAAACTTAGTTGATAAAATTAAAAAATATTTCAAAAAAATATAAAAGGAAACAAATATTCAAATTAAAATATACTTTAAATGTTTGTTTACTTCAATTTTTTAAATTCTAATGAATATCTTTTTTATACACTAATAAAAATTGTAATACATCACTTGATCAAAATGACACAAAGAACAAATAATAAACATAATAATAAAATTTTGACATAGATTTTGTATCTTTTGAACTTTAATATATGTTGGATAATGACAAATAAATATTCATAGCAATTACATTAAATTTTTATATTGTAGTAAATAAAAATTATTTATACAATTAAAATGAGAAAATTACAGTATGATTAATAATGAGTTATAAAATAACAAATAATTAGATAGAATCTATCGAAATATTATTCTACATGATGAAAATAAACAATAAATAAAAATATTAAAAAACTAACAAATGTGTGTTTTAGAAATAATTCGAGAGATATTGAAAGAAATTGCACAAAGGAAATCAAATGTATAATTAAGGTATGATAAAAAAAATACCTTAGAGAACTAATTATTAAATTATGTTTGAAGTGGTTCAAATTAAATAGAAATATCATTAGTGACAAAAAAATTTGTCATTAAATTACAAATAAATTAGTAATTAAATTGGTCACTAAATCAAGTACCAATTCGATCATTGAATCGGTCACTAATTTAATCATTGATTCAGACAATAAATCAATTACTACCACCAATGATGAAAAATAGTGACTGATATGGGTTAATGACTAAATCAGTCACTATTTCATGTTTTTCTTGTAGTGAATTATCATATATTATTCCTAAATATCATTATATATATATATATATATATATATATATATATATATCTTTAATTATTTAAAATATATT
>Ga0214544_1000607_pt1 | contig 67928 bp, 53 predicted proteins | sample CNSS3metaG_FD_160074 | JGI IMG/M metagenome (GOLD analysis project Ga0214544, IMG submission 160074) | Root nodule microbial communities from cowpea collected in UCLA plant growth center, Los Angeles, California, USA - CNSS3 | ecosystem: Host-associated > Plants > Roots > Nodule | place: USA... | reverse complement strand
AACAAGGATTAGCATGTTGGTTTAAGTTAATCTAATCTTGGTCAAAGGTCAACTTTGGATCAAAGTCAACAAGTCAACCAAAATAAATCAACTAGAAACCAACTTAGGGAAATCAAACTAAAGTAATCCAAAACAAAGGTAAAGGTGATGGAATAGAAGACCCCCCTCTAGACATGCTTCTAGTGATCCTTCTTGAGGGAGCTTCTAAGGAGGTGGTCACGCCTTCATCAATCTCCCGATCCAAGTGTAATATCAGTGCTTAAACAACACACAAAACGAGCCTCGAACCCAAGTCCTTTCACACAATAAAGTACTCTCAACCATTTGAGCTAGTACCTTTCCACGTCTTAGTTCCACACATTAAATGCTTTAAATACTTTTATTACCCGCAATTATAAAATAATTATTTAATTAACTATTTAATTTTTCTCGGGTCTTACATTTCCCCCACCTTTAAAGATTTTCGTCCTCGAAAATAAGACTTACCAGGAAATAAGTGCGGATAGGACTGCCTCATGCGATCCTCCATCTCCCAGGTCATCTCCTAAGTAGTCTCATACCACAACACTTTCACGGTCCTGATTTCCTTCCCTTGCAGCTTTTTTACTTGCGAGTCTAGAATTCGCACCGGTCTAGTGTTCACCGTCAAATCCTCCCTGATCTGAATATCGTTTGACTCCAAGACGTGAGATGGATCTGCTATGTACTTCCTCAACTGGGAGACATGAAATACATTGTGCAAATTCGCCAGATGTGGTGGTAGAGCGATCTCATAAGCTGTAGCGCCAATTCTCCTTAAGATCTGATAAGGCCCTACAAACCTCGGAGTTAGCTTCCTTGATTTGATGGCCCTCCCAATACCTGTTGTCGATGTCACTCTAAGGAATACATGATCCCCAGCCTCGAACTCTAGAGGTCGCCTCCTCTTATCTGTGTAGGACTTTTGTCTACTCTAAGTAACCTTCATTCTCTCTTAAATCGCCCTAACCTTCTCAGAAGTCTGCTGTAGAAATTTGGGACCCAACACCAAGGATTCTGCATCCTGATTCCAACACAACGGTGTCCTACACCGCCGCCCATACAACGCCTCATAAGGGGCCATACCGATACTGGAGTGATAGCTATTGTTGTACGTGAACTCCACCAATGGAACCATCTCACTCCAACTCCCCATATGATATAGCACACACGCCCTCAAAAGATCTTCCAAAGACTGGATTGTACGCTCCGACTGCCCATCGGTCTGTGGATGGTATGTTGAACTCATCCTCAACTGGGTCCCCAACGCTGCCTGTAAGGACTACCAAAAGCGAGATGTGAATCTTGGGTCTTTGTCTGATACTATGTAGCAGGCACACCATGCAACCTGACCACTTCGTGCACATACAACTCGGCCAATTAATCCAATGACCACTTCTGATTAATGGCGAGGAAATGAGCACACTTCGTCAACCTGTCCACTATTACCCATATTGAGTCATTCCCCTTTGTAGACCTCGACAAATGAGTCACGAAGTCCATATCGATACTATCCCATTTCCACTGAGGAATATCCAACGGCTCAAGTGTACCCCCTGGTCGCTGATGTTCAATCTTGGCCTTTTAACATACCAAGCGTGATGCTACGAAGTCGGCAATGTCAGTTTTCATCCCATTCCAGCAGAAGGATTGTTTCAGATCCTGATACATCTTAGTCATACTTGGGTGTATGCTAAGACGGCTTTTATGCCCCTCTTCCATGATCTGTTTCCTCAATCTCCAATTTCCAGGCACATAGACCCTATCTCTAAATCGTAAGATACCATCTGACCCGATCCTATAATCTTTCCCTTTCTCAGTCCCTATCCAAATCACAAATTGTGTTAACTCAGCATCATTCTTTTGTTGATCACGGATGGTCTCCAACACGTCACTAGTCAGTGTAAGAACACTACATCTGATGGAATCCTCACTCAACTGTATACCCAAATTCATATCCCTGAGCTTCTCAATCAACTCTAGCTCCTTCACCATCATAGCTGAGATATGCATCCTTTTCCGACTCAAGGAATCCGCAACAACATTAGCTTTACCAGGCTGGTAAAGCAACTCGAAATCATAATCCTTGACATACTCCATCCAGCACCGTTGTCTCATATTTAACTCCTTCTGATCAAACAGATATTTCAGGCTTTTATGATCACTGAAAACCTGAAATTGGGAGCCATACAAATAGTGCCTCCATGTCTTAAGGGCAAACACTACAGCGACCAGCTCCAAATCGTGGGTAGGGTAGTTCTTCTCGTGCACCTTTAATTGTCTAGAGGCATAGGCTACCGGCCTCTTCTCCTGCATTAGTAGACAACCCAAACCCTGGTAGGATGCATCGCAGTATACCTCAAACATTTTACTGGTATCTGGAATAATAAGAATCGGAGTTGTAGTCAACCTCCTCTTCATCTCCTCGAAACATTCTTCACATTTATCTGTCCAGGAGAAGGGTTGATCCTTTCGAGTGAGTTGAGTTAATGGACTCACCATTTTAGAAAACCCCTCTACAAATCTCCGGTAGTACCCTGCCAACCCCAAGAAGCTTTTGACTTTTGTGACTGTCTGAGGCCTCTCCCACTTCAACACCGTCTCAATCTTGCTCGAGTCTACTGCAATACCATGCGAAGAGATCACATGCCCCGGAAATTGCACCTCGTCCAATCAGAATTCACATTTGGACAATTTGTCGTACAACTGATGTTCTCTCAGCACTTCCAATATAATTCTCAAATGACCTGCATGTTCCTCCCTAGTCTGAGAGTAGATGAGGATGTCATCTATAAACACCTCCACAAATTTGTCCAGATATGGCCTGAAGATGCGGTTCATATAATCCATGAAGACAGCTGGAGCATTGGTCACTCCAAATGGCATCACGACATATTCGTAATGTCCATATCTCGATCTAAAGGTTGTCTTCTGAACGTCCTCTGGCTTGACTAAGATCTGATGATAGCCAGACCTTAAGTCGATCTTAGAGAACACACCTGCCCCTCTCAGCTAATCTAGCAGATCATCAATCCTCGACAGCGGGTATTTATTCTTTATCGTCAATTTATTCATCTGCCGATAATCGACGCACAGCCGAGAACTACCATCCTTCTTTTTTATAGGTTTTTTATGTAGGTGCGAGATGAAGATGGTGAGCAAGAATGAACAAATCTGATGTATGAATGGGTTTTTTGTTTGTTTCTTTTTTGTTGCAGGAAGGGATGAAATAACATTCAAGTAACACATTTAACGCATCTTCATAATCAACAGTCCAACAGATAAACAATGTTATACAAACACAACATCATTTCACGCCAATATCAGTTATCTTCATGCTCAAGTGTTCAGAAGTATACCTCTTGCCGATCCTCTTAGCTCGTTCTTGGAGCTCTCTTAATTCGTGGTGCCGCTCCACAAAAATCCCCTTTTTTTCTCTCCCTTTTTTTATGACTCTGCTCCCCTTTTGTAGTAACGTCTCCTGTGTTTTTTTTTTCAATTTGATTCCCCTCTGTGTGGTTCATCATGAATTTCTAATGTCTGTATTTCTTGAGCCATGCGAGAAGTGGAAAGGGTGGTTGCTTCCTATAACATGGCTACCCTATCCCCTATCTTCTGTCCATGTCCACCATAGACACTAGCTTTCCATTGATCTCTGCAATCTTCTCTTTCTTATTTTTTTTTAATCTATTTTCTTTTTTCTTAAATAATAAAAGGTAAAAAAAAGGAATATAAAGAAAATTGTAAATAAAATAAAAATAAATAAAATAAGATTAAAACGAAAGAAAATAAAATAATAAAATAAATAATAAAACAAAATAAAATAAAATAAAACAAAACAAAACAAAGTAAAAATAAAAAATAAAACAAAATAAAATAAAAAAAATAAAAATAAAAATAAAAAATAAAATAAAAGTAAAATAAGATGAAAAGAAAAAACAAAATAAAAGTAAAATAAGATTATGAGAAAAAAAGTAAAATACATTATAACCCGGACAAAATTGGGTGTTGACAGTGGTCATCTTGCGAAAACTCACACGAAGGTGGGCTTGTGAGAGGTGGTTTGTTTACGCGGAGGGGTATAGGTGATTTAAAAGGTGGGTAGCGTTATGGAATTGGGGATTTTTCTGTTTTAGGGTTTAAAATTTTCCCATGTTCTTAGGTGAGATGAAATCCCATGGTTGTCCAATAGGATCTGTTGGAGCTAGGAGAAAGAATAGTGGATCTAAATTTTCATCAACATCTTCTGCATCTTCACATATGAGAAGTAAGCTTTGTGGTTGTGGGCAAAAGTTGTTACTTCTCAAAGCAAGCACCATGAAGAATAATGGAAGAATGTTTTGGAGATGTCGGAATTAGGAAGTATGTATGCAAAATGTTTCGTTTGTGTGCGGTTTGTTTATGTTACTTATGTACTATTTTTCATTACAAACTAAATTTCATTGTAACTTTTTCCAATAAGCAGATGAAGTATGAGCTGAATTTGAAGAAAAGGTAGGAACAAAAGAAGAAATTGGATGTAGGAGCAAAAAAAATAGTGGAGGAGCGACTGAAAAAGAATGCAAAGTTGAAGAGAAAATTAATTGTAGAAAGAAAAGTTTGACATATTAAGATGTTTCTTTTCATTTTGTCCTGGGCATTTAAGATCATGTTTTGTGTCATATTTGTGCTACAAAGCAATTGTAAGGGATGATGTGCATTAGCACTTGAACTCTGGTAGTTGTGCAATAAAGTATGACCTAATCTCAGTGGAACTAAGTTCTATTTGTTGTTTGTAGCCATCCTTTTTTGATTTACATTTGATCATTTATGTGAAATAATCTTCCAATATGCACTATATATATTATGAATCCAATACTTTTTCTAAAGGATTTTATACTTTTTATTGAGAAGTTTTTGGTATTCATAAAGACTTTGTTGTTTCAAAACTGTGAAGGGAATCATCATACACGATTTGTGAATTAGTTGATGCTGAATTGCGAATAAAACATTGAATATAGCCAATAGCCTAAGCGACTTTATTCGCTGCAATCATATGACTTATCCTGGTGTAAATTTTGAGTATTGGTGAAATTTTATAATACTCCTTCAATATCCACTGCACATTATGAGATCTAATAAAAATTAATTTACATCTATTTAATTGTATGAAATTTCATGGTATTTTTTTATTTAGTTTAAGTTTGGATTTAAAATTTCTTTAAATCCATATGCATTTATTTTGGCATGTACATGTTAATTATTATGTGAATGTGAAGTTATCTTAAGTAATGGCATGTGACCACGTTAAATATGTAGAACTAAAACAAATCATAACAAAATAACATATGACCACGTTAAGTTATGCATTACTTTTCACTTATCCTTTTTTTCTTCCAACATTAGTGTTAATTATAAGTGTTAAATTGTTTCCAAAACACAAAAAAATTATAAGTGTTAATTAAAAAGGAGTAAAAATAAATTGTCTTAAAAAATAATAAAATCAATTTAATTCTTTTTAATTTATGTTTTTAAGAGTTCAGTAAAATAATGATTTTGTGTTTTAAAGGAGTTAATTTGCCATCAACAAATAGAAAGAAGTTAATTTGCCGCGAGCAAATAGGGATTTGGTAAAGAACATTGACGTTGCGGGAAATCATGGGGCAGCGATGATTGGTGTTGGAATCATTTAGTAAAGGTGGTTGGAGAGGAAACCTTTAGGTTTTTGTCTTGACAGAGGAGTGAAATCCCTGCACGATGAGTGATGTTTACGTTCAAGGTGTGCTTGAGTGTTTTTGTTTGAGTCAACTCTAATGGCGGCCTTGGTAGTGTATAACGCAGGTGTCGTAGTTCGCGGTGGTCATCAACGGCCGTAGTGGTCGTGGCAGGAGTTGGTTGGCCACGGTTGAACCCTAAGTGTTTGATTCTGGGGTGATGCTACGAATTCGAGAAGGAGTTGTTGTGTTGACATTGGTGACATCGTTGACGGCGTTGGGGTCGCATCGTCACTGCTGGTAGTCCCGTCGAAGTCGCGGATAGTGGTGGTGGCTTGATGAGGAAGATGCTAGGCCTAAGGATGGAGGTGAATCTGTGGTTGCCGCCGCTATTGGTGATGGTTTGACAATGGTAGTCGCCGCCATTTTTGGCCGTGTCGTCGCCGATGGCCTTTTGCGGTAGGAAGAAGATGAAGTTTAAGGGTTAGGTCAAGTGTTGCGTTTTGATGTTATTAAGGCAAATTTATTTTTTTCTCCACACACCTCCATAATTTAATTTGTGCACCCCTATTTTTAATTTTTTATTTATTTACTTCATGTACTCCCTAATGTAATAACTCTACACCCGTTGCATTTAGTTTTATTTTAACTCATGTACTTGCATTTTTACTAAGTACACCCACTACTCCTTTAATTTCCTTTTTTAGGTATAATTACTAATTTGGTCCTCTAATTTTTTGGTTTAGTTCAAGTTCGTTCCCATATTTTTGGTTGGTTCAATTTAGTACCCCAATTATTTAAAATGATTGAATTTGGTCATCTTCATTAAGTTGGAGTTAACATCGTGTTCGTATAAGACAAATGTCAAGTTGTAGAATTTTTTAATTTTTTTTAATTTTTTTTTAATTTTTTTTATAATTTTTAATTTTTTTCTAAAAAATTATAATATGCCATGTGTCATGTTACTGGCGTGCCATGTGTCAGGTTATTGTCACGTCACAGTTTACAGTTATGACACGTAGTAGTGGTAAAATTTATTTTCAATTTAGTCTACTATAAAAGTTTTTGGTTCAATTTAATATCCTAATTATTTAAAATGGTCCAATTTTGTCCTTTCTAATTTGAGACCAAATTAGTAAATAAGTTTAATTATAACTTATATATACATATTAAAATAATTGTTTTGAATTTATACATCAAATCACTACACCTAAATATTCAAATTATTTTCTTTTTTACAAGTGTAAAAAATTTCAAGTGTAAAAAATTACAAAGGTAAAAATGTAAAAAATAAAATAATTTGAGTATTTAGGTGTAGTGATTTGATGTATATATTAAAAAAATTATTATAACATGTATATATAGGTTGTAATTAAGATTATTTACTAATTTAGTCTCAAATTATAAAGGACAAAATTGAATCATTTTAAAAAGGGAAAAATATGATTTTGGTCCATGAAGTTTGACCCAAATTTGAAAATGGTCCTCGGTTGAAACTTGGTCACTGTTTGGTCACTATACTTTCAAAATCATTGTTTTTAGTCCCTATTTTTGGACGGCGTTAAAAATAGCAAACGATGTGCCACGTGTTATTTAATTTTTTATATAAAAAAGAAACTAGCATCGGCCTAGCTAACGCTTTCCACAAAAACTGACAAAAATATATTTTTGGTCCTTGAAGTTTGAACTTAATTTGGAAATGGTCCTATTTGAAACTTGGTTTTAGTCCATGCAAATTGAATAATAATTATATAATAATAATAATACTATACTAATAATAATAATAATAATAATATTATTATTATTATTATTATATAATGATAATATATAATTATTAATAGTATTATTATTATATAATAGTAATAATAATTATTATTATATATAATTATTAATAATATTAAAATAAATAATAATATTAAAACTATTATTAATATTAATATTAACAATAATTATATAATAATAATAATATATGAGTAATAATATAAATAATAATTAATAATATTAATATTATTAATAATATAATTACAGTACTGATATATAATTATTAATAGTATTATTAATATTATTATTGATATATTAATATTATTAATTATTATTAATATATAATAATATTATTATTAACTATTATAGAATAATAATATTTTTATTATATAATGTTATTATTATTAATAGTAGTATTATTATTATATTTTAACAATGATTTTGCATGTGGAAAGACCAAATAGTGACTAAGTTTCAACTAGGGACCATTTCCAAATTAAGTTCAAACTTCAGGGATAAAAAACATATTTTTTCCAGTTTTTGTGAAAAGCATTGGCTAGGCCGACGCTAGCTTTTTTTATTAAAAAAAATAAATAATACGTGGCACACCGTTTATTATTTTTATCGCTGTCCAAAAATAGGGACTAAAAACAATAATTTTGAAAGTACAAGGACCAAACAATAACCAAGTTTCGACCAAGGACCATTTCCAAATTGAGGTTAAACTTGAGGGACCAAAAACATATTTTCCCTTTTAAAAGCTAGGGGTACTAAATTGAACCAAAAATTTAAAATAGATGACTAAATTGAAAACAAGTTTTATCACTGCCACGTGGCATGACAGTATCTTGACATGTGACATATTATAAATTTTTAGAAAAAAATTATAAATTAAAAATAAATAAAATGTGCTACGACTTGACACATGTCCTGTACGGACACCGTGTTAACTTCAACTTAACGAAGAGGACCAAATTGAACCCTTTTAAATAATTAGGGTACTAAATTGAACCAACAAAAAATATGGGGACCAAATTGAACTAAACCCAAAAATTAGGGAACCAAATAAGTAATTATACCCTTTTTTTAGCTAGGATGCATTTACTTTATGCACCACGCATTTCTCTTTATGCACCCCATTCCCTTGTGTATAGTTTTCCTCATTGCACCCACTTACTCACTTATGCACCCTCATTTTCTCTTTCCAATTTTACCATTATCTAATTAAAACTCACATTTCAACCACATCATTTTCTAAAATAATAAAAATGTTTTAAATTGAAATAAAATTAAATAGTTTTCAAAAAAAGATAAAAATTAAAATAAATTAAAATTATTGTCTTTATTTATTCTTTTAGTGTCTAATCAACCACTCGTGTCGCACGACACAACTTTTTTTTAAAAATACAAAAATTATAAAAAAATGGGTTTTGATGTCTAATTGATCGCTCGCGTCGCACGACATTACTTTTTTTAAAAATACAAAAATTATAAAAAAGGTTTTAGTGTCTAATCGACCACTCGCTTCTCACAACATTTCTCTTTTAAAATATAAAAATTATAAAAATAGTTTCGGTATCTAATCGACTACTTGCGGCGCACGATACTTCTTTTTTTAAAAAATACAAAAATCATAAAAAGGTTTTGGTGTCTAATCGACCACATGTGTCGCGTGTCACTCATTTTCAAAAATGTCAAAAAGACAACTTTAAAAATTAAAATTAAATTCTTATAAAGAACTACGTAGCCTTGATTTCACATTTTTATTGAAAATACGTAGGACCAAGGTTAATCCTTGTCGAGTCTTTTTCACTCAAAAAATGATTTTGTTCAATATTTTCATATTTGTAGGAAACGTAAATATTATAAAATAAACACATATCTTTTTGCAAATTTAATTAAAGGTACCGCCTCTGGACGAGCGTTGTATGGTGCTAATACCTTCCCTATACGTAACCGACTCCTGGACCCTAAATTTGGTTTTTGCAGACTTTATTTTATTTTTATGGTTTTCCATAGTTTTCCAGAATAAACTATGGTGGCGACTTCAAATCTCTTTCCAAACCAAATTTATTTTTTGTTCATCGTCTCGTTGTGATTTAGGTTGCAACATATGGCGACTTCATTGAGAACATCAGAGAGTCAAGCCTATTTAATTGAATATGCAAAAGTGATATGTTTAGTTTAAATGTTTATTTTTTCCCTTTGTTCTTTGTGACTATTAAGGTCCTCCATAAACTTTTGCATGGTGAAACCTTGAGTAACCTCAAACTTAGCCTCTTTTGTCCAAACAACTATCCATTTTCCACTTTCGTCTACTTCTATATCTAGTATCTTACTTGGTTTTGGCATAACATTTCGAGAATATTTTTGTAGATTCTCTCTAAGGTTTGTAAACCTACTCATGATATAGCATCTAATCCACTCCATCATTGTTATTATTGGTTTATCCCTAGCATTCAATATTGTACTATTGAAGGAACCAGTTAAGTTGTTCATTAAAATGTCACACCTAGGATATGCACTAAAAGCATGCTTGCACCAGGATTTACAAGGGATAGCAACTAACCATTCATAAGCTTCTAGATTTACCCCTTTCAGCTCTTACATCTTTGCTTCCCATGTTGATAAGATGTAGACTTTGTTGCTGCCATCATCAGATTCCCTATTAAAACACCACCACCAAACCTTTTCTTGTAATTTGTATAAAGATGTCTAAGGCATAATTTGTGCTCCACTCCTTCCAACATTTCATCAAAAATTTGCATAAGTCCCTGCAACAAAACATGTGGATTGTTAATTTGCATCACATGTGTGAAATTAATACAAATTTAGGTAATATAATATACCTTTTGTTGGTCAGAAATGAAGACCCAACGATTTGATTGACTATCTCTAATGTCATCAATTAAAATTAATAGAAAGCACCTCAATGTTTCCTTACACTCATTCTCTACAACAACAAATGCCAAAGGAAAATATTGGTCATTTGGATCTCTTGCGACTACCACTAACAATTGCCCACCATAACTTATTTTTAGGCGGGAGTCATCCAAACCTATAAATGGTCTACATCCATTCAAAAACCCTTTCTTGCACCCATCTAGACACATATAGAAACTCCCGAACCATGGCTGCAAAGTTGGATAAGGTTGATTCGACTTAATTTTACATGTTTCATGTGAAACTCTCCTTAGTTCTGCCATGTAGTCATAAATTAGTGTGTAATGTTTTTCACCATCCCCCAGTAGTATGTACATAACCCTTTGTTTTTCTCTCAAAGCTCTCCTTAGTTCTGCCATGTAGTCATTGACTGTCATCTTGCCAATGTTTGTAAATGTCTCCAGTACGACTCTTGACACCCACGCCTTATTTGCATTTTTATTTCCAAACACTCTTCAACATTTATGGGTATCGATAAATGTCTTCACATGAAAAGTATGTTTGCCTCTACTTTACTCATTAAAATAACAAATCCACAGTTCCTCTTACAAACAACCTTTACTCTAATATGATTGCTCTTGACAAACTTAATTTCTCTCCCATTTAAAACAAAATGCTCCATGATGGCTTATTTAAAGTCCTTCAATGAACAAAACTCCATAGCCAATGTGAACTTAAATTCCTTACACATATCTTCAACTTTGAACCTTGGAAATTTCTGCCCCCCCATGACAACCATTATCACCATCAATGTCCATATCAGAATCAAGCTCATCACGGTTGTATTGTCATCCATGACATGGTTATCAACACTAACGTGTATCTAAAAATAACCAACACCAACATCTTCACAAACTTTTTTCTTTCTTGTATTCTTCAAAATTTCCCACCTCTTTAACACGTCTGCAAAATTTCTAGGAGGGGCAGTTTGCACTCCAAATCCATCATCATCATTTAAATCTTTGTCTTCTTCACTATCTCGAGAAGTATATCTTCATTCTTAACACCACACTGAACACCCTCTTCTTCTTCATTTAGATAACCACCCTCAACATCCCCTTCTTCATTCCTACCAATCTCAATAAGATGTTCTTCATTCGCAACAACCTGAGTACCTTGATCTTGCACATCCACGTTTACTCCTTCACTAGTGGAGCCTTCAATCAATTCAACTACTTATGTAAAATTAACAATATGGTCAACATAAATGTTAACCTCCTCTTTAGTATTTTCTGCATACATAGCCAACTCCATAGCATGACTATCTAAATTCAGAGGCTTCAGTATTTTATCCATATTGTCTATCTTCTTACTCGGCTTCCACCAAAGCTTCACTTCACCCATATATATAAACTCCTTAACTATCCCTAAAGCTTCCAAATAAGACCACTTATTAGGATCTATGTAACATCCCGACCGAATATTATAGATTTAAATAATAAAATAAATAAATAATTAATAAACCTCAATTATAAAAATGCCATTTCCCAAAACACGGGAAATTTAAAACTTTATTAGATCAATGAATAGTCCAAAATCCATAATTTATAAAACTTGAAATAATATATAAACATCCATAGTGTTTACAATTTATTTCAAAATCATAATCATAAAAGCTCCCGAGCTATCCTCGCTCTGTCACTAAACCTCACCAGATCCATCCTTTGATTCAATAATACATGGCCACCACCATGTTAACTGTGTTCTACGTCTTCTAGTGAGTACCTCAAGATGCCTTACTGCCATACCTATCGGCCACAGCCGATAAAGCACGTGCGGGAAACCATGCTACGGATCACGCACCATAATGCCAAGTGGAGTTCCTAAATATGAACATAGTTCGTAACGTCCTAAGACTACCAAACGCGTCAGCTAATTACTGAGGAGGGCAATCTATCTAGACCCGTTCGTACTGGCCACTACCAGCACACTCACACCGGCAACACTCGCCAACCCGAGCTCAACTCAAGAGTTCATCGTGTTCATCCGCCATCCCAAGCCACAACTCAAGGGATGCTATTCCGAGCCACAACTCAAGGAATCCACGTGCTTAACCCTTATCCCGAGCCACAACTCAAGGGATATGTTTCGAGCCACAACTCAAGGAACATCAGCAAGCCGACCTTTAAAGTGTAATAGAAGCCTTATAGATCATGCACACAATGCCATCAACCTAATGTTGTTGCAGCAAAAATCGCCTGGCGCTGCTCACAAGGCACCAGGCGTTGCCCGCTTTTAGACCGCCTGACGGGTGACGCGTACCGTCAAGCGTCAAGCGCCTCTGTATACACTGACTTTGCCTCTATCGCTTGGCGAGACGATCCCTACCGCTAGGTGCTAGGTCAATAGTTGCACAATACACAAACTGGTCTTGGTTATGGCTTCCTTCCTCACACACTCACTACACCAGTTCCATTGCCATATCTTTTCCACACCCAAAATGCCTACAACACACTATCACTAACAAAATTTCCAACCCAAGAGTTTCTCAATTTAAGTCATGTTTAGTCATCCTTGGTATCACTTATTCCTAATTACTTATATGCCTTCTACAACTGATATAAGCACCACTTGCCATTACATTGAACCACTACTGATATCGCTCCAATCCCAATGTGCCTGATTTACCTCAAGTTATTAATCTCTTACAAAGATGACAAATTTATATGGATTCACCCCACCAATTATATATATATATATATATATATATATATATATATATTTATTTATTTATGTGAGCTTTCACCTCTCATTTTACTAGCATTTTCTAGTGCATTGTCTGCCTAGTCACTCTAAACTACCATTTACACTTCACTGAACATCATCCCGTATTCCCTTGCACATACTGCATCATAATAATCTTTGCCTCATACAAAAGAAAGGATTAATTCCTACCTCTCACTTGCACAAGTCATCACCGAGGCTTACATCCAAATACAATCTCTAACCCCGCATTTAGCAAGAACCTAAACTTCCTAAAATCACGAACCATCAAAATTCCCACAGCCACGCAAAGATGGATGTCTCTACGATGGCACCTAGCGGTAGACCTCGTGCCGCCGACGATGTGTGTGATTTCTGGATCCCCAGAATTTTCCTCCCTGCGAGAACTCCCAATTCTCACAATTTAATCTTCTCCCTGTCCATTTCTCCCAATTCTCTTGCGATTTCACTCGCATGCAGACCAATGTACAACCCACACTCATTCCCTACAATTTTCCCCTAAAATTACATCACTAATTTGTCTCGCAATATCAATCCCCAATCTTTCCAACCTTAACACTTATTTACACTATTCCATTCAAATTAATGGTCAATTACACAATTTCACAGTTTATATACATCTAATTGCACATGCTTTCATACAGATTAAAGATACAATTTAAGAAAATGGGTTCAGCTCCCCTAACCTGGAATTTCCTTGCTTAAACTTGAATTCTAGAGTTCTTCCTTTGTTTCAACAATGGCTTCCCTTCAATTTCGCCCCAGGTTACCTCAATTCTCACTGAACACTCTCCAATTCCCTTTCCTCTCACTATGCAGTAATGGCAAGTGCAGAAACCTCTCCTCTCTCCTGAATTTTTCCTTATAATGGTGTCTTAATGAGGGATTAATGGCTAAAACGAAAATGGCATTTAAAAGTGATATAATTGCCATTCAAACTCCATCATTTAGTTAACTCATAACCTGCTAATGCTAACTCTATGCGCAACCATTCAACCAATTCATGTTTCGTGATAACTAATATAATTCTATGATTATATTATCATTCAACATGATCAAGCATATTATTAAAAATAATAATAATTAAATAACACACAAATGGCATACATAGGACTTAAACCCAAGTCCTCTCATACAATTAAGTACGCTCAACCATTTGAGCTAGTACTTTTCCACGTCATATTAATCAATATTAAATGCCATAAAGGCTCCCCTACCCGCATTTATTAATTAATTAAATTTCACGGGTCTTGCAATCTATAGCTCTCAACAAATGCTTCTCTTCACCTTCTTAACGGACCCCCTATCCCTCAATCTTTACGAAGTTCCCCATGTGATGGAAGAGAACACTGTATGGGAATGAAACATGGAATTGTATTCTTAAACTCACAAAGGATCAAAATAAAGAACAACTTGTACACTGATAAAATCTCCAAAATTTTAAATCAATATAAAGATAGAAAGTCAAATCTTACTTGGATTGTAATCGCGATTTCAAGGGATTTGTTGGTTCAAGTTCAACGATAACGGGATACCCTTCTCAACAATGGCCTTTCGTCAATGCCCTACATTCGTTCTCAATCTCTTTCGATCATCACCTATCTTGCTTTTGTTATTTTAATACTATTTTTAGGGTTATTAGGTTTTTCAAATTGAGTTTTTAATTAAATAAATGCAAATTATAATTCCAACACATGTGTATGATGTGTAAAAAATCACAACACAACATGGAACGTCATTCTACAGGTCAATAAGTTACTAACAATGTTACAGATAAAGGACTAAAACCAAACATTACAAAATTTAGGGGACTAAATAGGTTACAGTTTCACATAACGACTAATTTTAAAATCCATTAAAAGTTTGAAGACGAAAAACATATTAATTTCTTTATTTTTTTAAAGAACGTTGCTATTGGTTAAATCTATGTTGCTTTTTATGATGTCCATAGGAAAATGATAGCCTAGAATAGCTAGAATTCAAGCAGGACATAGATGTGTGTATGAACTTGATGTGGGTCAAGCTAAATATGTTAAATCCTTCACACTTAATTGATTAGAATGTTAATCTAATCTATTAGGCCATGTCTGGTGTGTGTGTGTGTGTAATGGTTAAATTTGTTGTTTTGTTGTCGTGCTAGTTGATTAGAATATTAATCTAGTTAATTAGATTAATTATGGAACATGAACTTGAGCAATGTCATAATCTAGTTGATTAGTTAGATAACCTAATCAACTAGATACACCATAAAACAACTCTACTCTAAAAATAGGTCACTGATACAGTTATGAGTCATGTTTTTTTTTCAAACAAAAGAGATCGAAGAAAGGGTGTTGATGAGTTCTTGGAGCATTTTTGCAGCTATGCCTCATTGTTCATCAAGATTTCATGAAGATGGTGTAATAGTGATACCAAGCTTTGTATTGATTCAAGTGTTCTTGTTCCATCACAAGTTTATCCTACATGTATCACTATTATTGTTTTTTACTGATTTTTATGGTTTCTTGGTTCTAAAATTTTGTCCTTCTATCATTGTGATTGTGATAGGGGTTAGTAATTGCTTGTAGCATTACTGCTTTGCATTTCTTGAAGGATTGTTTCAAGAGTGTGTTTCTAGAGTTTAGGAATTACATAGGAGATTCTTATATTCCTTCTCTTATTGCTGTAGTGGAATTTCTAGTGTGGATAGCTAGAGATTGGATGTAGATTCAATTGAATTGAACCACTATAAAACTTGGTGTCTCTTATGCTCTCTTTTCATTATCTTTTACATTTTGCTAAGTATAAAGGTTAAACAATATGCATTCTTAAACATATTTTGTAAATTGGTTAAAGATCTTTTTAAAACTAGTTTTAAAGTGAAAAGAACAACAAAAGATTTCCGAAACCAATTCACTCCTCTCTTAGTTATAAAATATTGGTGCATCAAATCTAACAAAGAATATATAACACAATTTCTTAAATCCATAATCATCCACTAAAATATTATATGATAGTTATATAATTATTTAATTTTTTTTACATGATTTAACTTTTTTGTTTCTATAACAAAAATAAAAGACACGTGTGTGTGTATATATATATATATATATATATATATATATATATATATATATATATAATTAATATATATGTATATTATAATGATAATAGTTAAATATTTTTTTTTAAATTTATTTAAATAATATAATAATTATTATATTATTTTAAAAATGAAAATAAAAATAATTATACAGCCTGTCTCGATATTTGGTCAGTTCTGACCTGGTCGTTCAGTTTCGACTTTTAATTCGAGTCATCCCGAAACAACTTTACTCCATCTTTAACCGAGACTCAAAATATTACTATTTTAAGAATTAGTTAAATTATTTTAGTGGTCAAACCCACCATGACTCTAGCCTTAACCCACTTGAGAGTAAGGATGGCAACGAGGCGGGGCGGGGACGGGTTTCGCTATACCGTACCCATCCCCGCATAAAATATTCATCCCCATCCCCGTACCCAAACCCAACGGGTATCAAACTTTTGTCTCATCCCCATCCCCACCAGGTAACGGGTATAATCTCGTACCCATACCCGTACCCGTGTTCTAACTACTTCAATATTAATTTCTATGAAAGAAAAAAAAATTACGATAAAGAAAACATAATATTATCAAATATTCAATATTAGGAGGATGACTGTTTCTTCCGTATCAAATACTTTGAAATAAATTATAATTGTTTACATTTTATATTAGAATACCAAATAAAATTTCATGATAACGAAAACATTTATGAAATTTGTAAACTACAAACATTAATGAATCTTAGTTGATAAAATTAAAAAATAATTAAAAAATATATAAAAGGAAAACAAATATTCAAATTAAAATATATTTTAAATGTTTGTTTACTTCAATTTTTTAAATTCTAATGAATCTCTTTTTTATACACTAATAAAAGTTATAATACATCACTTCATCAAAATGACACAAAGAACAAATAATAAACATAATAATAAAATTTTGACATAAATTTTGTATCTTTTGAACTCCAATATATGTTGGATAGTGACAAAAACATATTCATAGCAATTACATTAAATTTTTATATTGTAGTAAATAAAAGTTATTTATACAATTAAAGTGAAAAAATTACAATATGATTAATAATGAGTTAGAAAATAAAAAATAATTAGATAGAATATATCAAAATATTATTCTAGATGATGAAAATAAACAATAAATAAAAATATTAAAAAATTAACAAATGTTTGCTTAGAAATAATTTGAGAGTCTATTAAAAGAAATCGCACAAAAGAAATCAAATGTAGAATTAAGGGTATGATAAGATGAAAAATACCTTAGAGATCTAAGATAACTTTTCAACTATCAACATATATACTCAATGGTTGAAAAATAACGAAAGTTATTTTAACGAAACAAAAGAGTTCTTCAAATTAAACAAAAATTAATAATAATAAGTAAAGAATTTTTTTTTATATTACCTTAAATTGAGACTATAAACATTCTCATGTTAAAGGAAAATATATAATAAATAAAAATATTAAAAAATAATAGAAATATTCAAATGTGAAGCATAAATTTTTTTTAATTAACATACATCAAGATTATGATAAGATGAAAAATATATTGGAGATGCGAATGAGTTTCATGATAAACCAAATAATTAGAAGAAATAAAGAATAAAAAATATATATATATATATATATATATATATATATATATATATATAGTTACTTAATTAATTGTGAATATTTTAATAATTTAAACGAGGACGGAGATATGGCGGGGACAAATATTATGGCAGGATATGTACATCCCCATCCCCATCCATACCCAATTTAAAGAGTCAAGGATTCTCCACACCCATACCAAGTCAATGCGGGGTGATACGATCCTTTGTATTAAATGAGTATAAGGATCGTATAGGTGTGTAGAATAAGTATTGTTTGTTGTTATTCTGTTAGTTAGTTAGTTAGTGGTTGTTATTGCCTAATAAATAGGAAGAATGCATATTCTGTTATGATATTCATTCATTTTCTGAGAACAATTCTCCCTTTTGTAACCTCTACTACTCTTTCATATGAATGAGATTCAGACTCTATTCTTATAGTAGAGGCAATATTATTCTTCATCAATCTTCGCATATTCAGTATTCCTAGTTTGATTTTATCAATTGGTATCGTCCTCTACCTTCCTGTGACTTTTCGATGGCTGATGCAACTCGTAATCAGACAATGATCTAGAATTTGGTGCGGGAGGAAGAAGAACGCCTCAACAATCATATGAACGCGCGATTCATCGAGCTTGGCGCGTCACTGAAGCAAATGCTGCATGATTCACTTACGAGTTCATTAACGGGTTCTTTAACTGATTCTTTGACTTCAACCTTGTTGCTGAAGATTCAAGATCTTCTTCAACAGAATTCAGCTCTGAGTCCTTCGTGTCATGGTGAGAAATCTTCTCCCTACTCGTATGGTACTCGTTTAGCTAGGCTTGATTTCCCTAGGTTCAATGGCGATAAGGTGAAGCACTGGTTGATTCAGTGTGAAACGTTTTTTTTTGTGGATCATACACCAGAGGAGTATAAGGTGAGATTGGCGGTGGTTCATTTTGAGGGACGGGCTCTGCAATGGCACATTACCTTTGTTAAGCCGATTGGAGTTGATAATTTGTTGTCGTGGGAGGAATACACTAAGATGGTGCTAGAACGGTTTGGTGAGGTTGCTGAAGATCCGATGGCAGACCTGATGAAATTAAGGCAGAAAGGTTCTATAACTGACTATCATGAGGAGTTTGATTGCTTGGTGGCTCGCGTGGAGTTATTGAGTTGTTTCTTGAGAGGGTTGAAGCAAAAGGTGTAGATGATGGTTCAGATGTTTCAGCCTTCGTTTGTAAACAAGGCTTTTTCCTTAGCCAGAATGTACGAGTCAGCTTCTAAAGCGGGTGGCAGTGGAAATTTGATGGCTAAAAGTTCAAAATTAGTGTTTCCTGTTAAAGCTCTTAAGAACACTGATTCTATATTGGGAACTTATGAGTCTTCCAAAGCGGGTACCAAGCCTACAAGATAGCTTAGTTCTGCTTTTATGGCAGAAAGGAGGGCAAATGGGTTATGCTACTTTTGTGATGAGCCATTTTCCCCTGAGCATGCTAAGGTGCATAAGAAGTTGCAGATTCATGTGATAGAAGTGGATGAGATGGAGGGTTTAGTTGAGGAGTTAGATGGGGATGTTGAGGAGGAGGGTCATGTGGAGGAACCTCTAATATCAGTTAGTGCATTAACTGGTTTGTGTTCTTGCCAGACTATGAGGACAATGCGGGTGACTGGTTTGGTTAGGAAGAAGCAATTCACATTATAAACATTCTGATTGATAGTGAAAGTACTAATAACTTCCTTGATGAGCAAGTGGCTAAAAGTTTGGGGTGTAAGATTGAGCCAATGAAACCTTTGTGAGTTTCTGTGGTTGATGGTAATACATTGGCTATATCTTCCATGGTGAAGAATTTCAGTTGGCAATTGCAGAAAAGTACTTTTAACTCTGATGTAATGCTGCTTCCCCTTGGTGGTTGTGATCTGGTGTTGGGAATTGAGTGGTTGGTAACCTTAGGGGATATTATGTGGAATTTCGACAGGATGGTGATGGAGTTTTCCCTCAAAGGAAAAAGACATGTGTTGAGGGGTTTGTCGTCGAGTGGCTTGAAAACTGTAAAGAAGCAGCAAATTAGTAAGGCAATTGAAGAAGGAGTCCACTTGTCTATGATTCAGTTGTATGATCAAGAAGAAGGGCTGCTGTAGACTATGACTACTCATGCTGATAGTCGAGAGATTTCTGTAAAAATCGATCAAGTTTTATTGGAGTTTGCAGATCTGTTCCAAGAGCCAAAACAGCTACCTCCTAGAAGGCCAGGCCATGATCATCAGATTCCCTTGATACAAGGACCTAATCCAATTAATATCAGACCCTACAGGTATGCCAAACACTAGAAAGATATCATTGATGGGTTGATTAAGGAATACTTGCAATCTAGAATTATCCAAAACAGTAGTAGTCCCTATGCAAGTCCAGATGTGCTGGTTGGCAAGAAGGATGGGTCTTGGAGGATGTGTGTTGATTATAGGGAGTTAAATAAGCACATTGTTAAGGATAAATTCCATATTCCTCTTGTGGAAGACCTATTGGATGAACTACATGGCTCAGTTATCTTTTCCAAGATCGACTTAAGGTCAGGCTATAACCAATCCTGAATGCACCCAAATGATGTGTATAAAACTGTATTTAGGACCCATGGAGGACACTATGAATATCTTGTGATGCCCTTTGGTCTAACTAATGCTCCGGCAACCTTTCAATGGTTGATGAATGCCATCTTTAAGGACTATCTGAGGAAGTTCCTTTTGGTATTCTTTGATGATATATTAGTCTACAACAAAGGGGAAGAGGAACATTTGGAGCATTTACAGATTGTGTTGAAGACCTTGAGGGACCATTCCTTGTTTGCTAGACAAGCCAAGTTCTTATTTGGTGTGCCTAGAGTTGAATACTTAGGACACTTTATTTTCAAGGAGGGAGTGGCTACTGATCCTTCCAAGATTGAGGCAGTAAGAAATTGGCCCTTACCTCAAAATATTAAGCAGTTGAGAGGTTTTTTGGGGCTATTCGGTTATTACAGGAGGTTTGTGAAAGGGTATGGTGTTATTGCAAGGCCCTTATCTAATATGTTGAAGAAAGATGGATTCTGCTGGTCTGAGGAAGCTAAGGCAGCCTTCCAGCAATTAAAATAGGCTCTTATTACTGCTCCAGTTCTTGCTTTACCTGATTTTTCGAAGGAATATGTGCTAGAGGTAGATGCTTGTGGGTATGACATTGGTGTTGTGTTAATGCAAGAGCATCATACTGTGGCTTTCATTAGTAGGATCTTAAATCAGCAACAACAATCCTTGTCTACTTATGAAAAGGAGCTTATGGCACTAGTGTTTGCTGTCCAGAAGTGGAGGCGTTATTTGCTTAATCATCATTTTACTATTAAAACTGATCACAAGAGCCTTAAATACATTCTGGAGCAGAGATTTACCACTGATTTTCAGCAGAAGTGGTTGGTTAAACTGGTGGAATTTGACTTTGCTATTGAGCACATGCAAGGTTAGGACAACATTGCAGCTGATGCTTTGTCAAGGGTGTAGTTATCTGAGTGTTGTCAGTTGCTGGTGCATCTGGTTCAATCTGATATGTTGGCCAAGATTCAACAAACTTGGTTTATGGATGATGTTTTAAAAAAAAAATTATTGAGGAGATTCAAGCAGATCCTAGTTCTCATAAGCATTTCACATGGCATAATAGTGAATTGAAAAGGAAGGGCAAACTGGTGGTTGGGCAGAAAGATGATTTGAAGAGAGAAATTCTCGAATGGATGCATTCTTCTCCTACAGGGGGACATTCGGGAAGGAGGGCTACTTTAAAGCGAATTAAGGCCATCTTATACTGGAAGGGCATGACAAAGGATGTGATAAAGTTCATTCAGCAATGCCAGATTTGTCAAACTTGTAAATATGAAACAATGGCTTCACCAGAGTTACTTCAGCCTCTTCCAATCCCTGGTCATGTATGGCAGCATATATCTATGTATTTTATTGAAGGCCTTCCTAATTCATTTGGTAAGCAGGTGATATTTGTAGTGGTGGATAGATTGAGCAAATCTACTCATTTTATGCCTTTATCTCACCTTTACAGTGCTTCAGATGTGGCTAAAGTCTTTTTTGATTTTGTATTCAAATTACATGGCTTCCCAATTTCGATCATTAGTGACAGGGATCTTGTCTTTGTGAGCCATTTCTGGCAGGAGCTGATGTCTTTGCAAGGGGTGCAGCTCTGGTTGTCATCAGCCTACCATCCTCAAACCGATGGTCAGACTAAGGTGGTAAATAGGGTGCTGGAAACTTATCCGAGGTGTATGTGCAATGATGCTCCTACATTCTGGTCTAAGTGGCTAACTTTTGCTGAATAGTGGTATAAGGTTCTGAAGTTTAAGGAAAAGGGAGGAGATGCTTAAGGTTCTGAAGTTCCATTTACAAAGGGCATAAAACAGGATGAAACAAAATGCTGATAAGCATAGATCAGAAAGGAGTTTCGAAGTGGGAGACTTTGTGTTTGTGAAATTGCATCCTTATAGGCAGGTTTCGGTTGCTAACAGGATTAATGCTAAATTGAGTCCTAAATTCTTTGGACCTTTTGAAATTTTGAGCAAAGTTGGTGTAGTAGCTTACAAGTTGAAACTGCCTTCTGCTTCTAAGGTGCATAATGTCTTCCATGTGTCTCAGTTGAGGAAGTACATTGGAGAAAACAGTGCGGTGTCTGGTTTGCCCTTGTCAGAGGAGGAACAACAGGCCAAAGAACCAGAAGCTATATTGGATCGCATGACTGTGAAGAGGCAGGGTAGAGCTATCACAAAGGTATTGGTCAAGTGGAAACACCAGCTACCTGAAGACTCTAATTGGGAATACTACTATGACTTAAAGAGGAAGTTTCCTTTCTTCAATTCATGAGGTCAAGCAATTGCTTAAGGGGAGGGCTATGATACAATCCTTTGTATTAAATGAGTATAAGGATCGTATAAGTGTATAAAATACGTATTGTTTGTTGTTATTCTGTTAGTTAGTTAGTTAGTGGCGGTTATTGGCTAATAAATAGGAAGAATGCATATTCTGTTATGCTATTCATTCATTCATTTTCTGAGAATAATTCTTCCTTCTGTAACCTATGCTACTCTTTCATATGAATGAGATTCAGACTCTATTCTTACAGTAGAGTTCTATTGTTCTCCATCAAAGTATTACTAGTTTGATTTTATTACAGGAATTCCCTGTCAAAACAGGGACAGGTTCAGACAATATCCATAGGAATATTTGACATCTCTACTTGAGAGCATTAGAAGTTGGAATTTTTTTTTAACCCCTTATCCGATATCCAACAAGAAGAAGTGAGTTGGGCTAATTCATGAACCGTTGGCCAAATTAACTATCTATATACGGATCACAAACAAGTTACTTCCGAAACTTAAAATTAATATTTTTATTTTACATCTCAAAATTTTATAATATTTATTTTTGTTTCCGGATATTCCTTCGTATTTTAATTTTAAAGCAATACTTAAAATATTTTTTTACTGCCATACTCTTTTGTAAAGTATATTAAAAATACAAAAACTATTTTAACGATGTTTATATGGTTATTACATTTTTATTTCTTCATTTGCTAATTCAGTAGGTTTTCTTGCTCATTTGCAATTCAGAGTTCTTTTCTCTCAAGTTCCTTCGATGTTTTTCACTTCTCTCACGGCATTGTTCAATTCCCAATCTCTCTCTCGACGGTGCTCACTGATGTGACGGTGTTCGAGGGTTTGCTTGTCGCCTTCTCCGCCGCACGGCGACGCTGATCAAATAGGTGCGTATCTAAGCCAACCACCTTCACGTGCTATCTTCCTCACTCCTGTATTGCTCTCGTTCACGCTCTGGTTTGCGATATTTTGTGTTTCTATTTCGTTTTACTCTTGTCGTCGTCTTCCAATTTTTTGGTCAATTTCTGTTGAATTTCGCTTCTGAATTTCGGACTATGTTTCTGTTATCTGTTATTTGATATTTAGATTTTGTAGTTGCTCTCACACTCTGCAATTCGAGACTCACCATAAGAGTATCTTAAGTATGAGCCTACCTTTAGCGACTTGTGTGTAAGAATTTGAAAAGTTGTGTAAAAGGCAAAAATGAAGAAAAAATATAAATAGAAATAAGACAGTAAGAGAAAAATTTATAAGGGTTGCAGGTGTGCCTCTGTTGACAAGCCTCGCTTGTCACAACCAATAGCTCTCACATTTTCATGCTTCCACACTCTGGAATGAGACTCCGGCTGAGTGTCTTAAGTATAACAGCGATTTAATCTGACCAACTTGTTCAAACTTTGTTTTTAGATGATGTTGTGTGTGTATAGATTGAAAATGTGGGTAATTGTTTTTCACTCTTTGTAGGAACTCCAAACAGATATGGACTCATCAAATTCCTCTTCCAAGAAGAAGAAGTGTGAAGAAGATGAAGACATGATTAGCAACCTACCTGATGTCATTATTAGTCGCATTCTCTCTTTTCTTCTAACTAAAGAAGCAGTTTGTACTTGTGTTTTATCCAAGAGATGGATGAACATGTGGACAACCATCACCAAGCTCCGCTTTATCGATAGAAAGTTGTACTATCGCACTTACATTAGCAGAACTCACTTTTTAAATTCTGTGTATAGAGTACTGCTTCATCTGGATGCAAAAAGCATTGAAGGTTTCTCTCTTTCTCTTACAAAGGATTATGATTCTTACCATATTAATCAGTGGATATCTGCTGTCTTAAGCCGGGGTGTCAAAGAGCTTTTCATTGAGTCAAACAGAAAACTTGACATTTTCTTGCATTCCCTTTGGAAATCCCAGTCCTTAGAGAAATTGGTGCTGGATATGAATGTTTGTGCTGTCCGACTGCATATGAATGGTTGTGCTGTCAAAGTTCCCCACCTTGTTTATCTATCATCCCTCACTGTTCTTGAGTTGTCTGGAGTCACCGTGGTCTGCCCCCCTTCTAATGAGTCCAAAAATATGTGCCTTAACTTCCCCCTTCTTAGAGTACACCGGGCAACAAATTGCATCTGGTTAAACGTGAAGGTTGTAAGTTTTGAAGTGCCTCTACTTGAAGTGCTTTCAATAAGTCATACACGTGCCTTTAAATCTGTTGACTCGCAGACTGTAATCAAGTTTTGCGCTCCGCGTCTGACAAAGTTCTCTTATAGTGGTTTCATAGCACCAATTCCAGATACTGTTTTGTTAGACTTAGACCTATCTACAGCACGTATTGCTTCTGCTAACATTGATCCATGGGAGTTTGTACGAGAGAGTACCGAAAATACAGGATCTTTTGCTTTTGAGCTTCTGAAACAATTCAATAATAATGTGGAATGCTTAAAGTTTGAGAGGTCGAAGGTATACTTCCTTGCTTTTACCCTGCGTTCTTGTTCTTAATAAAAAATCGACGAAATGAAATTTTTCATGACTACAATATTCCCTTGCTTGACTATAGAAACATTTTTACTTTGCTGATTCTCAAATTGTCACTCAGGTTCTTGCAGTAGCACACGATGAATTTCCTGCATTTGGAATGTTGACTCGTCTGGAAATGGGAAATGTTACCGGTGATATTCTGTTGATTTTCCTTCGAAACTCACCATTTCTCAAGACTCTTGATATACAGGTAATTGATTGAAACTAGCTATGTGACCAAATAATCACTGAATTTTCAAAATGCTTCTGCTGAAGGTCAAAATGTTATTGATTATAATCTGTATAGTTAGTTTTTATCATTATTTGGTTATTGACGTGGAATATAATTATTTATTTTTGTCATTAGGAACTACTGGGGTTTGGCGAAGAACATTGCAATCCTGAAAATGTGCCGTATTGTTTTATATCTAACCTTGAAGTGATGAAGTTTGGAAAACTTAAGGGTGTTGAAGATGAACTGCGATTTGCCAAATTTGCATTGGAACATGCTCGAGTCTTGAAGAGGGTTAGTTTCTGCCACCATTGGGAGCTGCGCAAGTCAATATTTGGAAAAGTTAAAAAGAAGATATTATCATTCAAGAGAAGTGTTAGTTCTCCAATTATAGAATTTTTGTAGATTACAGAATTTTTAACACAGCGAAGTCGGTGATAGTATTATGCGTAGACGTATGAGATACATTACCTGCTAACCTGACATGATGCTTAGCAGTATGCATAATTGAATTAATGTCTAAGGTTGTTGAAATTTAGCATAATTTCTCATGTGTCAAATCATCCACACTGAAAAAGTAGCCGCAACTAATCTAATGAATTTCACCAAAGGGTTGTTTAAGCATTTAAAAAACAGAATGCAAAACATAGGCAAACCAAATTCCAGATTACCAAAAACACGTTTCAGCCAGGACCGACTTTTTATCGTAACAAAACATTCATGAAACAGATGTAGACTTGATTCCTCCTGGTTATTGATCAGTGTCGTTTCCATAATAACTCAATATATGTCAATCTTCTAATATAGTAATGTAGAATTGCATTAATCGTCTAGTGATAGAATTGGGTTGTTAGTCACATAGTTATTAGAATTTGTAGAAAAATGTCATAAACATAAAAACATCAAGAAGGGGGTTTTAAAAACATAAAATTATATAAAGAAATAAAAACAAATATGTAAAAACAGATTGATTCTCCAACTTTTCCATAGTTAAATTTTTTAATAAGTGTGGTAGGATTATCATTTATTTAATTTATAAATAAATATTTCAAATTAACCAAAGAAGTTTTAATTCATTTTAAACGTCTATGATTAAGGTAATAATTTATTCTTCTATATGTTGATTAAGCAGTCCGGTATACAAGTTTGAATTATTAAGTAAACGTAAATTAATTCATTTAGTTACTAATTTGTTTCAAGTTTATACAAATAAGAATGTATTAATACTTTACTTGTTCTAAGCATCTACATGTGCTTTATTACGCTATTGTGAAGATTTACTTTTTTTTCTAACACAAACTTATCATAATTAAGGAAATTAACAAGAAGTCTAATTAAAGATTAATATTGAATTATTAACAAGAATTCTAAGACAATCCTAAGAGCATAAATCAAAACTAAAAAAAGAATAGAAGAAAATAATTTTTTCTTGAATTTAATAAAAGAAAATGTTTATTCACATAACTCAAATTCAACTATGAAATTACAAGAGAATCAACCAAGAAGGTTTAGTCTTCCATGTGAAAGACCACCTGATATATAAAGTGAAGGGAGTGGTGGTGATGGAGGGTGGAGTGATGAATGATATGATTATAGTTTAGTGCTCGTTGCTGCTCTCCAACACACATATTGTCACTACAAGAAAAAAAAGGCATTTTGACTCTAAATTTAGCCACTAAAATAATAAGGTTGCAAATTGTGACTGAATTAGATACCGATTATCAATCTCAAATTAGCGACCGAAACAATGACCAAATAACTTGTTAGTAATATTATTTTGTATAGTGACTAAAAGTATTAGTTGCAAAAAATTTGTTGCTAAATCGATGGTTGTGAAAAGTAGAATAAAATTACTCTTGTCAGCGATTGAAATAGCGACAACAAAATTCTTTTTGAACAACACAATTTTAATTGGGTTGCAAAATAAGTTGTTTGTTTTAGTCTTTGAATTAGCAACCGAATAAAGTGAATTATTAGTGATTGAATCTTTTTCAACTGTGAATTAGAAACTGAATGTGCTTTGGTGGCTAAACACGAGTCTAATTTCCCTCCAAATTAAAAGATTATTAACGGTGAATTAGTGACTAAGTGTATTTCGATGACTAAACACGATTTCAATTTCTCCATATTAAGATATTAGTAACCGAATCTTTCAATGTCCTCTGCAAGGTTTTGTTTTTTCATTTCTAGCACCCTTGATTTTATTTCCACGTTGCCATTTAATGGAATTTTTTATATTAGTTCTAGTTTCATACATGTATTGAGTTAAAACCTCTCCTTTTTTGTTCTATTCATAATCCAAACTTTGATAAATGGTTTTGCTGTATAATAACATTCTACGATTATAATTTCCTTTTCCTCATAAGGTTTTGTAAATATGTATCTCTTTTGCAGTGGAACTTTCTCCACTTAACGAGCTTTGATGAAATTAAAGGAGGGAATATCATTGAGATTTTTGAATTGCAGTTCCAAAATTTCCTTGCAATGAGTTGATGAAAATTATTTATGAACTTTTACATACTTGCCTTTTTTATTAAGATCCTCTATAGGTTTCCAAATATACACAAGATCTCAACCATTCCTTAATTTCAATATTTGAAGATTCAATTTTTTTTATTGACAAATGTTAATTGTTTGTATTTTATGAATTTGTTATATTGTAGCATTTAAAAAATATTGTTATCAATTAAAAATATCTTGAATAGTTCAACATAAAGAAATGAACCAGTAATACCTTATTTAGCTTAACTAAGATTTTCAAAGACCTTATTGACCTATATTGGTGTAAGTTTTTGTGAATGTAAAATATTCAGAATATATATATATATATATATATATATATTTATTTATTTATTTATTTATTTATTTATTTATCGGACTACCTATCCTCGTCCCCTAGGGTATACGACCCTAAGGAGCAACCCTTATGCATGTGGAATTTGATGAAACTAACCCAAAGTTACAAGATCAAAGGTCTAAGAATGTAGATAATGAAGGCAAATGATGAATATATGTCTTGGAAAAGCAATATGCTGAAAAGGAAAAACATCGACTGAAATAGTTGCAAACAACAACCTACCCAATGAGTGGATTGCATCTAAAGCATTGTCAAAGGACAAAATCATTGGTGAGATTAGTTAGGGACTATGCAAGGTGAATTTGAAATGTTTATGATGGGTGAGCTAACCTACTTTCTAGGGCTGTAAGTCAAGGAACTCAAGCAAAGGACATTTTTAAGCTAGTCAAAATATTGTTTTGATCAGATGAAAAAGTTTGAAATGGAGAACTGCAAAGAAGTTATCACTTCAATTGCGACAAACTGCCTTATGGATGCAGATGAGGTTGGGCAGCAAGTTGACTCAACCAAATATAGAATGTTGATTGGTTCTTTGTTCTATTTAACAACAACTAGGTTCTATCTAACAATAACCAAAGGAGTCACACTTTAAAGCTGCAAAGAGGATTCTCAAATACCTGAAAGGGACGATTAATGTTGGATTATGGTATCCAATTGATTCTAAAATAATTCTTAGTGGTTTTTCAGATTCTGACTATGCAATGTTAGACAAATGGCATCAAGAAGAGGGGTTGAATTGATGCTTTAAAAAAAATTGTCTTGATGCCTATACTGAAAAAAATATCTTTTTTTAATTAATTAAGTGTGTTACTGGAAACGTAAAAAAAAAGTTAAAAGAAACAAGAAATTCACACAGTAATTTATACCGGTTCGGGTATACCCAACCCTACATCCAGTTCCCAGTCACCTCAATGTGAGAATGACAATCCCAATTCACTATCTTTAGAGTATTTCAATTACAACCACAATGACCTAGTGAACCATGCAAAAGAAAAATTCTAAAGACCGACAAACACCTCTCTTGAGCCCTTTCAAGATATGACAACACCTCCATGAATCACACAAGGGATGAAACACCTCCTCTGTACAAAACAAAGCATGAAAATTACAAATTAAAAAATTGGAACATTGTCACCTAGAAAGAAAGATTAAAAAGACAAAATGCTCGACAGTCAGCTCCTTTAACAAGTGAATTTTCTCAACCAACTTGAATAACAAAGGCAAAAACTTAATAAATATTTTCATGCTTCCACTTAGTAGTAGTTTGTTGTGTGTTTTATCTTTCTCAAATTGGGTTATTTAAAGAGTTTTACTTGAGTTTTCTTAAGAAAAGTTATTCAATTAATTCAAAAATCAAATCAAATAAATTTGAAAATCAACTTTTATTCTCTGTAGAAAAGATGATCTGTAGAAGAAGATATAGTTAAAGAATACTTGATTTAAAAATCGGTTTCAATTCAAAAGATACTTTTATTTTTGAAAATTTGTAGAAACATAATTTAATTAATTCAAATAAATTCTAAAATCAATTTTTATTCTTTGTAGAAAAGATGATTTTTAGGAGAAGATATAGTCAGAGAATACTTGATTTAAAAATTAGTTTCAATTCAAAAGATACTTTTATTTTTGAAAAACTGTAGAAACATAATTTAATTATGTTTTAACCTTAATTATGTGCATGAAAAAATAATTTCACTTGTGAAGAGAGATGATTTGGCTAATAATTCCTCTTATATTTTCTCTTTATCCAGAGTGACTTGACACTCTAAATACTCTATATCTTTATCTTGAGCTTCCCTTAATCTTGTAGTATTTTTGCTTGAGTATCCATCAAAATCTTTAGCTTCAAAGGGGTCGTGATGACATCCTTTTTGCTAACATGTAAGGTACAAATTGGATAGGTAAAGCACAAGTGGAACATGCCACCTACTTGTCTCAAGCTTGATATCATAGAATAGCAAAAAATAATCTTGTGTGGCATTATCCACTATTGAAGTTGAATACATAGCAACTGGTCATAGTTATGCTAAAATCATGGACTATAGTGTGAAATTGGAAAAGGTACCCTTATACTTTGATAACACTAGTGCAATTAACCTAACTAAGAATCCAATTCAACACTCTATAATAAGATAAATTTATTAGATAAATTTTTAAAAACTATCAATGTATTAACAAATTATAAAAATATATTTTATTATTGTATAAATTAATCTTTTATTTGTTTATTATATTATATATATATATATATATATTAAAATAATAACTAATACACTATATTTCTTTCCATTTAAATATTATTATAGAAGATATTAAAACAATTCTTATTAATTATATTTAAAATGAAATGATTAATTATTATTTTGATAATTATTTACTATCTCTTACGCTGCTTTTTTTATTTTATATCTTAATTTATTCAAATAAAAGGATTATTAATTAATTTATGTTGTTACATATTATTATATATATTATTATATTTATGGTCTAATTTGTTTTATATATATTTTTTTAAAGATTTTAAATATGAAATAAATTATTTCTGATACATTATAAATAAAAATAAATCTATGTATTTTATTTATAAAATATGAATATTTAACTTAATTTATTTATACACTTAAAATTCATTTAAAATTTAAATAATTATATTAGAAGAATTAATTTTTTAAAAAATAATTATTAATATAAGTATATAATTATCTTTTATATATATATATATATATATATATATATATATATATATATATATATATATATATATATATATATATATATAAATATATATATGTATATATATACACGTAAATACTACAAATAAAAGACAATAAAAGAAAATGGTATGAAATGTAATATAAAAATCAACAAATGAAAAACATAAAACGTAAAATTTAATTCTCTGAAACCTTAAAATGAATCAAATAGACAATCATGTTACTATTCTTCGAAAACTTTCTAAGTTCAAACAAAGCCTCTGAAGATCACCTCACAGTACTAGATTTCTTTGGCTGAACTATTGAAGACTCGCACACTGAAGCTGACTCTACAAAGGTTGTCAGAGTTCGTACAGTGACGAAGTGCGAATGTTAGGGTTTTGATTTCAGCGCGGAGAAAATACTAAGAAGCATGGAAGGCAGCAACATCGAGTTCAGTTCCTAAAACCAAGTTAATTAGCTCGGCCTTTATCATTTCTTGTTCACCTTCTCCAAAGTTTGTTTGGAGAATGAAGTTTCCCAATGTATTAACTATTTTGAAGAGATCCAGGTTTAGGAGGTTACAACAACGTCATCGAGTTCAAGTTTAGTTTCATCGAAACAATTGTTTGGAGTGATTGATTGATCAATTGGTTCTTTGCCAACTCTTCATTTCTTCACCTGTTAGAGGTTAGAGCACTAAACGTTCAATCTTGAAAATAGATTTTCGTTTTGATTAGCTTTGTTTTTCACCAAAGAAATTATCTCCAATAATGGTGGATTTTAGATATCTAAATTTCATTTAGCAACTTGGTCAAATACTGAGATATAAAGAAAATTATTCATTTTAAACCATGAAACTGTTATTTGCTGCAGACACACCAAAATACTACTTATTTTATCAAGATGCAAATATAGAATTAGCCTAAAATGTGACTTGGTCTTCTTATATGCGTTTTTAATTTTTGTTGTTGTCAAATTACTTTTACCATATTTTGATTATATATCACATTGAGAGTAAAATGATTGAAAAGCAAAAAGATTGGTTCGTATATTTGATTCTGAGAAACAAAGAAGTTAGTGTTCTTAGCATGATTCATTGTTTTCATGAGGTTTTGCACTAGTGGTACTCTGAAATGAATGAGAGTAACACTTCTTTTTCTAGGGAGCCTGCAAGATTCTAGTAGAAGAAGACATTGTACAAAAGCTTTCTCTAATGATTATTCTCAAAACTAGTAATAATTTCATCAATTGACTCCTCCCATGATTCAGCTTTTTCAATCTGTGCACAAAATACATACACTTAAGAACTAGAACCCCAAATCCCAAGTAAAACACAAATTTGAGAAACCATACAAGTAAAATAACAACTTTTTCAACTCTAACTCAATTGCATGAACCTCATCTTTAAGCACCTTCAATTTCTCCTCCATATTCAAATTGATTAAGATAAAAAGCTAAAACCAGGGTACAACCAAAAGAACCAAAAGAACGTAGCCTAAAGAAATAATATTTGATATCATCTTAGAAGAGAAAAACATATGGGCCAAAGCCAAAGTGGTTGTACACGACAAAGATTGTTGTACTCAACCCATCTTATAACATTATCATTATTAAAATAGATACATGGCTCCATTTGCTAGTGGAGGGCCACACGAGTGGTCGTTATTTAGAAAAGAGCTTAGTGGGAACGCTGAAAAGGTTGATGGAATGAGGCCATGAAGATGGTTATTTGAGAGATTTAGCACATGAAGGCTGGTAAGTTGACCAAGTGAAGGAGGAACTTATTGTTGGAAATGGTTAAATGAAAGATCAAGTCTTTCTAGCTTCGTGAGATTTCCCATAGATGAAAGAATCTCACTAGAAAATAGGTTTCTGCTGAGGTCCAATATGACTTGCAACTCAGTGACTGCCCCTATTCCAACTAGTATAACACCTGTGAGGAAGTTCTCTGAGAGACTTAGCTCATACAGCTTTGAGCATTGTTGAATTGTTGGTGGAATGTGGCCATAAAAACTATTTCGTTGTAAATTGAAGACATTGAGTGAAGTAAGGTTTCCAATCTCAAGAGGGATTTCTCTAGAGAGATTGTTGTGATGGAGTGAAAGCTTATGCAAATTTGAGCATCCTCCAAGCTCAGTGGGAACTCTTCCATGGAAGTTTTTGAATGAGAGATCCAACTCACCAAGTTCTTGCAAGCTTCCTAACCATGCCATCATTTGGCCACTCAATCTATTACTGTTCAGCAAAAGTTGTTCAATTTTCTTACAGTTGGAGAATAGTTGAGGTGGCACATGCCTTGTTAAGTTGTTGAATGATAAATCAAGGAAGTTCAGCTTAGTGAGGAGGCCTAGTTCGGAAGGAATGGTTCTTGTGAGATAATTGTTTGCAAGTCTGAGACGGGTGAGATCTCCAAAGTTAGCTAGAATATAAGGGATGGAACCTAAGAAGCTATTGTTTGTCAAGTCCAAAACAGTGAGAGAATTTGAACGAGTCAGAGGAAAGATACTACCACTAAACTTGTTATTGGAAAAGTTTATGATTTTAAGGTTTGTAAGAAGAAAGAGTGAATCAGGTAGTGGTCCTTCAAAGGAGTTGGTGTAAAATGGTTCTAAGTTATGAAAGGTAACTGAATGTAGGGGTATGGAATCTGATAACTTGTTATTTGCTAATGCCAATAATTAAGTAATAGAAAATGAATAATTTAGTATAAATTAATTATAATTTAAATAAAGAATATGAGGGTAATGATACCAACCACTTGTATTTTCTTTAGAGCAATTGTTAAACACCGGTAAAGAAAACATGGTAATTGTTAAGTTAACTTATTTTTACTCAATTTTAAAGTAACCTTAATGACGTGATTATGGCTTCATCGTATTAATTTGACAATTTTTTTGTTATTGTGTTATTTTTTAATATGTTATTTATACAAATTAAAGGATATCTAAATATATTTTATAATTTTTATAAGGTTTTTTGAGATGTGATGTTAAAAAGGATGTGATTTTTTCGTTCATGTTTGTTAGGAAGTTCTTATTTTACTTTTACTCATGCATTGTAAGATCCATTCTATTAACTTATCCAATTAAGAACTTTTCATGGGTGTCATATATTTTTTTTTTCTAATTTGAGATTTTTTTTTATCAAACAATAATAATAACAATAAAAGTTCTCAGTAATTAATATTGAAGAAATATAAGAATACACGTGCTCACTACTGAGTGGCTCTAGTGCTAGGTAGTCGGGTGGATGTCTTCTTATTCTGATGAAGCTCCGATGACGGCGCATGGGTACCTGCAAAAGACACTCCGATGCCTAAGTCAACACTGGTGATGTCAGTGATTTCAGAGAATATTTAATGCGTAATCAATCCATAGTACAATGTGCTATTTATACCTTTTTACTTGTGGGTCCTACCTGGAATGGGCTTTCTTGCCCAATATTCCCTTTTCTAGCTGTTCCTGGGTCCAATGATAGGGAGAGAAATTACCAGGAGGTCCTTCGAGAGTTAACGGTAGGCGTTAGTAGGCTGTCATTGCCGGCTACCGCATACTCGTGAAAGGGGGGACTCGGAGTGGGCAGTATCCGGTATGCGGTCATGAGGATCTCAATGGCTGGGCGCTTCTTGTTTGTCTTGATCATCTAGGCGGCTAAAGCTGGATTTAGGTTGCTTCCCCTTTTGGGCTCTTTAGTGCAAAGTAGGTAGTCTAAGGGGGATTGCTGATGGTTGTACACTACGTAAGGAAGTGTTCAGTCATATAGTATGTGGCCTGCGGGTTTGTTGTGGCCGCATACTGTAGAGGGGAGTGTTTAGTACAGAGTATGCGGCCCAGAGCATTGTTGATGGCCGCATACTGTAGAAAAGAGTGTTCAATATAGAGGATGCGGCCCAGAGGGTTGTTGATGGCCGCATGTTGTGGAAGCGATGCCTAGTGTTGAGTATGCGGCCCAGGGTTGCTGATGGCCGCCTACTCGGATGTGTGTGGTTGTCCTAGTTTGTGGTGTGGTTGGGACACTCACATGTGGAGCTTATTTAGTAAATGAAATTATAAGTTACTAAGTTAGGGAAAAATTGTTTAGATCGTAAAGAATGAAAATAAGTGTTGTTTAACTAAAACACCTATTATTTAGATATATGAAAAGTAAAGGAAAATAGATTTCAATTTTGATCTCTCTGAATGGGTCAATAGGAAAAACTTAGTAATAAGCTTGTGCAGTTTTTTAACTCTTTTGGAATAGGTCCAGACATCTAGTTATCATAGAGGTTAATGGTGTTCAACCTCTTTAGCCTTCCAATCTCAACTAGGATTTTTCCTGTGAAAGAGTTACAAAACAAGAAAAGACTTCTCAAGCTACTGATATTTCCAATTGATGAAGGTAGAGATCCAATGAAATTGTTGTTGTTGAGCATGAAATCTGTGAGATTTTGCAGTTTGTCCAGGTTGGATGAAAGTTCACCTTCAAAACTATTGTCAGAAAGTATTTTCTTTACATTTCGCATTAATGATTTAGTATTGGGCTTTCACGAAACCACATGTTCCCTACACCAAAGGTTTCCACAAGAAAGTTAAAACTGTAGTGCTTTTTTCGCACTTTGAAGGGATATTGCTGCGAAGTTCAAACTCCAAGAGTAAGTTGATGAAATGATTAATTTGGTAACAGAGTGAAGAGAGTTGTTTTGGATTTTGCCTTCCACTTGGGAGGAAATGTTGGTGATTCGATAACTCCAAAGCAAGGTTTGTGAGTTGAGGTAGGTTTTATATTCCTACGTTGGTGATTAATTAAAGTGAATGGTTTGGTTCATTTATAGTGTGTAGTGTTGTTTGGCCTATTATAAACATGCAAACTCTCGTATTTTTAATAAAGTATTTCTCTTCTAATCTTTTCTCACTTGTGTTGTATCAAACACTAACACTAAAACACATATAACTTTTTTTTTGTAACAGTTGTTGCATTGTATATATATTATCTTGATCTTGAATGTTAATCACATTTTACTGTTTGGTCAGAGAGTGATGGAGGAAAGTTATAACGGATGATGGAGAAGTGGAGGTTGTTGTTTTTTTCTGTCAATTGTATTATAACCAAGATAATCCATATCATTTTAAAACTTTAAAAACATATCTTATTTTTATTTTTACCTAACACGTTATGCTTCAAAAAAACATTTAAAAACAAAAAAAAAATGTAACTATCCCAAACGACCCCTAACAATATCCTAATCGTTTATTTTCTTCTTTTTCCCTTCCTAAATCATCGTTCAACAAAGAACATAAATTTGTTACATATATGTTAGCATCAACATTAAGATTTTATCATAGTTACAACCAGATTACAGTCTCCACTTGCAAATTTGTTGAATTCATCGAAACTTGAAGTTAAGTTTCCTTTTTGTTTAAGGAAACATTCTGAAAATGTAACATCATGCAAGAAGACAAATAACATGTTGTTTTTAAGTGCATACATTTTTCTAATATAAAAGAATAGTTGTTTTGTTGAGAAAAATATTTTTGAATTTTTTCCCAGATACACATATACATACATACAAGTATTTTCTCATTTTCCTCCAAACAACACCCCAAAAGTCACACAAGGTTACGATGTTGTAGTTTAGCTATAAACATTACTTCATTCTTGAACTCTTGTGAGAGCCTTTTCACTACAACTTGTCTTCCATTCGGTAGAATTCCCTGATAGAATTTTGCAATAAATTAGAACACAAAAAGATGCCAAATGTAAAGAATGACCAAATCATTAATACCTTGTAAATAGGGCCAAATTCACCTTCCCCTAACTTAGATGCTTCTGAAAAGTTATTAGTACAATGTAGAACCGTGGTTAATGGGATCATAGGTATATCTCCATTCAATGATTCCTCTTCAAACATCATCGTATCTACAATGACAAGTTTTAGAATGCATATTTGAGTATGTGACAACAATCTTTTTTAAAAACCAAGCAAGTGTTATTGTAGAGAATTACCTTTTCTGACTCTTTTTCTGTACCAGAAGTAGTGGACACTCAAACATAGTAGAGCTTCAGACCCCAACACACTAAAGGAAATTATCAACTTTCTTGACTTACCTCCGTTGCCTACAACAAAATAAAACATGAAAACCTATATTTTTAATCGTCTACACACTATTCAGATTCACATTCTGTAAACATAAAGAAAAGATAAATGTACTCAAAGCCTGAATAAAGTGCTTATCATTATAATAGTAACAAAAGTAAATGTGATAGGTTTACAGATTAGGTATAGCAATTGTAAAGAGGAAATATAAAGTCAATGTCACATGTTATGGGTATTGTTATTGTTATTCTCTTCAGTTTTCTGTTTTGGTTTCTAACAGTTACATTTGGTGTTATAGCAGTTATTTTGTTTAACTCCAGTTTTTCTTTTTCCCTTTCTGCTAGGCAGCTGTTTGTTCCAGAGCAATATATAGCTCTGTCTTTCTTTCTGTATACATAACCTCTCAATTTCAACACAATGAGAATTCTCTCAAAATCTGAACACTAAGAATTGCCACATGATATAGATCAATATCACTTCCATTCAATACTAATCAGACCATTTCATATAAGTCTTGTTCTTTTAAATTAAGTTTTTGTTTGCCACGTATCAGCTTGGATCATATAGGGAAAAAGGAATCTAATTGTGTTGAAAAATCTAACATCCAATTAAGGGTATCACCCTATGATATTGTTCTTAACATAGAATAAATGCTACAGTAATGAGTTGCATATTTCCTAAAGTGCGCTTATCTTTGCATCTAAATTCTAATGAAATATGGATTAAAGTTAAACAAGTTGAAAAAGGTCACTATCAATCACTTAACTATACAAATTTTTGAGTATTAGTTGTTAGGAATCCAAGTGTGAGTCTAAGTCTCACATTGACCAGAATTGAGAAAGTAGAGCACCATATAAGGATCAAGGCCCATAAACCCATTGCCTTAAGGTTTTGGGTTGAGACTGGTGTCAATGCCTTATGTGGTTGGGCTCAGGTCTCATTGGTTTCTTGTATCTCCCCAGTGAAACCCCCTCTTTAAACCTAACAAGTGTATCAGAGCCGATGGTTAATACCGGCTCAGACGAGTGCAGTACCAGTATGGTCCTAGTATCGAAAGTCTTCCTGGAAAAGGTCCCAAGTAAGGGTTCCAGGTAAAGCGTGTCTCGTTAAGAATAACGGCGGTACAAAAAAGGGCATAAAGGAGTACTCGTGGTTGGGAATGCTTCCGCTGGAGGGGAAGTGTACCAATGTGGTTGAAGGGACTCACCCTTGAGGGGGAGATTGTTAGGAATCCAAGTGTGAGTCTAAGTCCCACATTGACCAGAATTGAGAAAGTAGAGCACCATATAAGGATCAAGGCCCATAAACCCATTGCCTTAAGGTTTTGGGTTGAGAGTGGTGTCAGTGTCTTATGTGGTTAGGCTCAGATCTCATTGGTGTTGTTTCTCCCCAGTGAAACCCCCTCCTTATAAACCTAACATTAGTAAGTAGAAAATAACTACAAAAGGTATGATAATGAATGTTTGATAATGAATTTTGTTGATCAATTTAGTTCTTTTTGCTTAAAAGTTAATTTAGATGTGAAGGAGAATTTTATAGTTTCTTAATCTCTATTTCTTTGTTATATTATTGCAACAGAGGTTTTGAAATTTCCGGTGTCTATTTGTTGTTGATATGAGGCCACGTGTACTTGTTCATTTAAGGGAAGCTTGAAGTATAAGGTTAGAAAACATATTCTCCTCAGCTTGGTTATTTAGAAAATTGGAAAATAATCCTTCTAATTTAGTTCTGCCTTTGTTAAATAATCAGACTAGGATAACACTAGTACAAAATATGTATATTAGATCGGTTCTACAACCGATCTAATATACATCGATGTAATATGTCAAAGACATATTAGATCGGTTTTGCAACAACCGATCTAAAATCCTAAAAAAACATTTTCGAAACATCAACGGTGTTCATCAACGTCTGTTTCCAAATTTTCATCGTCCTTGCCTTTGATCTTGGATCCCAAATACACTTCAAATTCATCAAGAAAAGATCTGCAAAGAATAATAGTGACATCGTTGGGAAGAAGACTCTATAGATTTAACGAGAAAGAAACAAAAAAAAACAAAAAAAAACTCAAATCAAGAACAAAAGAGATGGAACGATTTTTGGGTGTGGTTCTGCGGAAGGAGTGAAGCTAGATCTAATACCTGGGTTAAAGGTGTGTGGCGCGAGATGGAGTGTTGTTGCAACACATGGCGCAGCGGCGACCAACGGAGGAGATGAAGTGGAGCTTCAACAATGGAAGAAGAAGAGATGAAAACGGTAGTTGGACGTGACGATGGCAACGAAAAGCTTCATATCCAAAATCCTAATGACGAGCGGTGACCATGGTGGCAAAAATGAGAGTGCTTGGGAGAGAAAAAGAGAAGTGGAGGCGCAAAGGAAGAACACGAAAAAAAGGTTGTCTCTATTGTAGACATTGGAGATCAGGTCATGGATATTATAGATCTAGTCATCCAAGTCTTGAAATATTGTAGTGCAGTAGACATGGTAAGCATTATGTGACACATTCAACTCATGAATGGTGCAGGTCCAGTCAATAACAATCCATTTTAGATGCAATAAATCACCACTAGGTCTACTTCATTGAAGGTTGAATGGTTGCTCCCTTTAGGCATAATGATTTTGGTCACCATCATGGCTAGCAATCTTTCTTCCACACGAAGCCTTCCCATATGAAAGTTGCGAGTTTGTTCTCCTAGATTGCGCACAAATTGGTTGATGTAATGAACCTTGTTGAATTCATCCACTGTAGTAGTTTCTCGTTTGTGGACTTGCACACCTCCCACGTCCTTCCATGTTTGCCTTGTGATCTCCATCTCAACACCTTTCACACTTGATTTCAGTATGTCGTTGTTGAACTTGAGATTGGCATAGAAAATCTTCACCAAATCTCAATAGATCTTTCCTGAAAGCTCAAGGAATGTCTTAAGCTTTTTGTGAGTTGAGGTGTTGATGTAGGGATGATGATTTGCTTTCTAGTGATCTAAATCAAGGAGGTTTGAATCCTATTGATGAACGGGAAGTCGCGGATCTTCGGCGAAAACATTCCAATCGTCAATTTGTTCGGTGGAAATCCACCAAACATGCAGCGGAAGACTATGATCTCACGGTGGGAGATCGATTCACTCTCAAACGAAGTGCCAGTTGGGAACTCACAAACTCCCACTGTTCCGATAACCCTAGGAGGAGAAATCCTTTACTAGGAAGGTGAGCTGACAAATAAGGGGATTAAACCTCAATATTATTCATCAAAGTTGATCCATTACAAAGAAAGGCCTACCTCTTTATATAAGAAAGGCAACCGTATGGATAACAAACAGAAGAAAAGCGTGAACGAGCAACCCTAACTAGGCAAGGGATGGAACACAGAAACCCTAACGAAAGAAGCGTGGATAAACTTCTCTAACTCTAACAGAAAGCAAAAAAGAAATGTTGTCGTCTATGTAGGGCTGGAACGTGTGACGGAAGAGGAGAACTCTAGCTAATTGTGGGAGGAACCCTAGCAAACTACCAACGAGCAATTGAGGTTGTTTTCCTAGATGCAAATGAATGCAGGCTTCATTGTCAATGATGAAATTGGGCTAATTCAATATTATGGCCCAACCATCTGAGGCACGCTGCTGGATACAAAGGGGTGCACACAAAATACATGATTGGGTTGCTGCAGAGGTTTGAAATAAAGACGTGAAAACTTCTTCCATTGATGCTCTATAACGTGTACACGTGTTGAAAGAACCAACAACGAATTGGCTTCTCGTTCCAACATGATGACTGGATTAGTGGCTGGATAATTGGGCTAGTGGCATGATCCTTGGCCCAAAACAAATACAAGAAAAATGATAAACAATTAAAATGTTTGGGCCTAGAATACAACCCCATGAAATTACTAATTTCACCACATTATTAAACCTATACAATTTATCTAAGAATTTAAAGACATATAAAGATAAATGGGCCTGGTCATTGGCCCAGCTGAATTTTAGGGAGAACCAAGACAAAAGCCTCCTGTAAAATATTACCTAATTCTACAAAATTAATACTATCAAAATCCAAATATATATCAAAATTTATAGTATGTTTATGTATATGATTGATGCACTAATGATATCCACCAAATCTATACAATATATAAGTATTATTAGAAAGTCATAGATATTACTAGAAAGTGAGAAAATGAATACCATCTTTTTCAAGTGTTGTCCAAAGCTTATTGACCCTCTAGTGTGCACCATAGCCTATGGCTTGGCAGCCCTATTATTTTTACCAACAATAGATTTCTTTTTTGAGTCTTGTGTCATTCATGTGTCAATTAAAGTGTCCCACATCTCAGTGCTTATTTCCCTTGGCCCAAAACCTTTTAAGTCTTCTATATTATCTAAGTTTGCTATTTCTCTTGCATTTTTTCTTGCCTTAGCTAAAGAGTCAAAATAGCGATTCATGCATGTTAAATTCCAAAACTTTGCAATTGAAGGATTTGGATCTTCTTCCACTTCAGAATTGATTCTACCCAAAGAATCATCAATAATCATATCTACATATGGCCATTTGCTCTTAACAATAGAATCTTGGATGACAGATGTTGATGAGCTATCTTCCCATTTCTTCTCACCATGAAGAGTCCAATTTACATAACATCAACAAATCCATTATGATACAAATGTTTCTCCACATTAAATGATGTCTCCCAATAACGATTTCTACACCTTGTACAAGGACAAGGAATGCGTCCCGTTACATCTGGAAATATTGGGTGTAGCTATTCAAATGAAATCATCAACGCCATCTCTAAATTCTCCACTTATCATGCCAGATCGATCATTTCTTTGTAACATCCATATTCTATTAAGTCTCATGACTTGTCATTGGTGTAATACATTAAAACAATAATTATTTTAATTAAGTTAGCAATTAAAATAAATTGAATACCTAACCCCTCCCACGTTTAACTCTTACATGAAAATGGTATCACATTCTAGAAAAGATAAAGAAGAAGTGAAAATAGCTACGGATGGAATACCATCAACCAAATCATTAAATATGACAATAGAAATGTTTAGTTTTCATTCTTTAATTATAAGAACAATAACTTAACAAAATTCACTTAAAATAAAATAAATTAAGTTTCAGAAAAAACCAATCCTACTTACACTAGTGCAAAATAGACATATTAGAACAGAATATTACATCAGTTGTAAGGGAACCGATCTAAAACAAAATGTGGTAGCAATTTTGTAAATAAAAAAGGAAGTATATTAGATTGGTTGTTTATTTAACCGATCTAATATTTACATATTAGATCGGTTGCAAGGAGAACCGATCTAATATGTAACTATTAGATCGGTTAAATAAACAACTGATCTAATATCATCTAGTTTTTTAGTTTGTTGTTTCTACATTTCATTCAATTGATTATATCAGTCTCAACTTCGGTCTATCATTTTAGTTTCTATTTTATGTTTCGTTGCTTGTATCCACTATTAGTTGTTTTGATAGTTAATTTTGTTGGTTAACGAATGGAAATTTTATCTTTTCCAAAATAACCAGTTCATTACCTTAATTTGATGAATCCAAAGTGGGAGAAAAATTTAGATAAAATGAGTAAAAGTGTGAAAATTTGGATATGTCATGTATTGAATATTAAAACTAGAATTAAACACCTATTGGAACTATGAAATATTGTAAATTGGATCTAAAATCTGAAGTTAAATCACAATAGTGCTAGGGGGAACATGTGCATATGTGAAGTGTATGCATGCTTATGTGCTTTTGCTTGTATCTGTATATGTGTGTATTTCTTGTATGCAAAAGCTATTTCAGGTTTCTCCATGGATCTTGCCTCATCAATTCAACTCGAGGATGTTGACTTCATCAAATCAGGGGGAGATTGTTAGCACAAGTGACCTTGGTGCAAGGATTTGATGAAGCAAGTACATGAGATCACATAAGGTTGATGAATAATTGATGAAGATGCATTCATGATCATGCTTCTGGTTTGTTGAATTTGGAAATGACGTGAAGATCGTGAAGTTTATATGTTGTATAATATTTGTAGACTATATGACATAGGTCGGATGTCCTTTTATTCTTGGTGTGCCCTTTTCAACATGTTAGAAAGGTTTTTAATAGGTTAAAAGGCTTGCTCCATATAGTGTTAGTATGAATGTATTCAATCAATTGAATTATTTTTCAATCAATTGATTTCACTTAAATCAAGTGAAATCAACAGATTGTACAGTCAAATCAATATGTTGATTTTGTAAAACTTTTGATAATAGTTGAAAATCAGGCTCATGTTGTCCTGGTAAATTAGATGTAGCTTTGTGATTGAGTGAACCAATATAAAAACAAGTGTGTGATCTACTTTCCCTCATCTTGTTCATCATTAAAATCTCAAGAAAATCAAGAAAATCAATCGTTGTTAAGTGTGCATGTGTTTTTACGTTAACTGGTAGTGTAATCAAGTTGGATATATTGATTGGAACATATCTTGATTGAAAAAACATGTTGTTTGAGTGACATTCATGCATTTCACATTTCTACATAATTTCCCAAAATATTAACTTATTGATTTCATATTTTAATCTATTCAATCATAGTGTATGAACAAATTAACCTGCTATTTTTTATTTTAATAGGTTAAATGTGTATTGTCCTACAACTTTTATTTTCTGCTCGTGGTCTTGTTGATTCAAAGAAAAGGGTTCTTAAGCTTTCAAAAAGTTTTATAAAGCCAAGTCAACCCCCTCCCCCTTCTTGGTTAAACCAACCATTTCAATACTAACATAAGCAACTAAAATCATTCACCTCTTCAACCATATATAGAACCTAAAGGTTTTATGGAAAAGGATGTCAATGCCTCTAGTGTTACTCTTTGAAGAAAATCATTCGCCTCTTCAACCATAGATATAACCTAAAGGTTTAAATATATTTTGTTTCATCTCACCAATATAATCTGATGCAGGTATAAACTCTATAAAAAAATTATAAAAAAGATAGTAGAAAACAAAATAAAGATACTTTTTAGACAAAGAATCTACCATCTAGTCTAAGTATGAAATTGGCACATCTTTTGTACTTTGAGATGTATCTTTTTATTCATGGATTTGGTTATGATTTAAATTAAATTTTAATGCTTGAACATTGTGGTTAAGAAGTTATGAATTACATATTACATGGTACTTTTATTTGTTATAAAAAAAATAGTACTATTTATTTTCTTACAGATAATTTGTGATAAGACAACTGCGATAAAAAAAATTGTACAACATAGTTATGAAGAACACCTAAAAAATGTTTGCATCGACCATAATCAATGCTCTCCCAACCATTAATTTTATAATGTCACTTATTTTCAAGTAACTAGATGTTTCAATCCTTTCTCAATAATGTTAACAACAACTCTGAAAAGTATTCTTTCTTTTTTTTCAATAAAAACTAGATAAAGTAGATATTCACCATTTCATCTCTTCCAAAGAAAGCATTTTAATTGAAAAGCAAAGTGTTACTTGAATGAAACGCAATTCATATCATGGATTACTAATCAACCATTATTTCCCCCTATTTTCTTATCTTTTTTTACCAATCTTAATTGTTCATCCATTGTTAATTGTCTATTGTTAGTGCATTTTTATCATTTAGGCTTCATTAGACCAATCATTCAGATTTTAATTAATTTGAATTCACTTAGTCTATGTTTTTTTATTAATTATTTGCATACTCATACACATAAAGAAAAAAAATCCATCTTCATCCCCATATCCAAACATAACGAGTTTCAAATTTTTGTTTCATCCTCAACCCCACTAGGTACACTAAAAAAAATATTTGTGAAGGTTAAAATTGCAAGTTTTTAGCAGTTAAAAACTATCACAAATGACATTTCTGATGATTTAAAAAACCCTTAGAATTACACATGTAAAAAATAGTTTATGACAAAAATATTCTATGTTGGTATTGTTGTCAGAAAAGAAAAAAAAAATAATAGCGGTTAAAATCCGCAGCAGAATGTAGTCTAATTTAATTATATTTTATTATATTTTGACAGTTAAAAATCGCCACAAAATATATTATATTTTTTAAAATTAAAAATTGGAACAAAATATAACATTTTTTAGATTAAAAACCCTCATAAAATATATTATGTTTTCACAATTAACAATTGCCAAAATTTATTTGAAATATTTTTTCAATTTTTTTAAAAATCTAAAAAATAATTTTAGGATTATATAAATAAAGCATAAATAATTCAATACATAATGGTAAATTTAACATCTCTCATAACCTCCTTGTGTTTCAAGAAAAAAAAAACTAAAATCATAAGATTTTTTTTTTCCTTTTGTGCCACAAGTTTATACGTGAGTATATATTGTGCCACGGTCATATTTTATGATGAAGTAATCAAGGAAGTATAGCGAAACTAGTCCAAACAAAACTACAACTTAATATAACGAAGAAAAAACAAGAAAATTTTCATATTCATCTGTTACTATTACTATTATCGTAAAGGCATCTTCATCTGTTCTATAACTTCCAACATATATAGTTAGCACATCATTGCTTCTATCATCTCCAACATATATATTTTGCACGTCATTGCTATATATTTTCACTGGCATTTAATAGACATTTGAACAGGACAGAGCTTGTTGCATTCTAAGTTTGCATTCAGTTGTATTCCATCTGTTGTGTATATACTCACCTGCATCAAATGCAAATCAATCTCCCAAAATTGAAAGCAATCTTTTAAGTGAGGAAAACCAATTCATAGGTTATTGAGTTGAAGAACTTACAATTGATTCTTTCTCTTCCCACTCACCCTTATGATAAACCTAAACCATCACATTTATACATTGTTTTGGAGATATATGTTGTAGCAAAACTGAAGCTTAGTTTGATTCAGTATTTAAAAGAGCTGATCATGTTTCATTGTTTACCTCTTTCATGTTAGAAATATCTCAAGTGCTTCAGGAGAATTTGTTAGAGAAGATTCAAAACAACTGATACTTTCTATTTAGTTTGTGTAGGATTTAATTTGTTAACTTCAAGAGAATCTCTTTTCATTTTCTTCTTCTTATTTTTCTCTACTAGAAGCTTTTATAGTTTGTTAAGCACCTAGCCTCATCATAATCGGTACGACTTTGGTATGCTTCAATTGGAGAAGAGTTCACAATTGAGACAAAACTAAAAGAGGTTTGTAGACTAACCTGGACTGAGATTAGTTGTAGTTTGTGCTGACACCAGTTCTTTTTTTTTTTTTTGCCTTTTTTTGCTCTGTATATTACAAATAACTAAATTAGGTAATTCTATAAAACTGAACTAAACTAGTTCAATTTAAAACTGAATTCAACTACACTATTAACAAGTTTAGTTACCTGTTTCTATGTTCACAAGTTGGGCATTCTCTTTGGCCTTTTGTGATACTACTAAATCAACCTCGCTGCATAAGTTTCCACGTATATTTAACATATCTATCTAATAGAAATTTATCACCTAAACCAATTTAATTGTGTTTGAACAAGAGCTACACACCACTCTCTATTTTGAGGTGGAGAAGAAATTAACAAATAAGAAGTAACCTACCTCGTATGCAAATTCTATTGGAAGAATGTCCTCGGCTAAACATATCATCATGGTAGGAATTTGTTATCGGATCATACCTAACCAAAATGTTTAAAGATTACATCATACTAGGAAAGTTATGTTTAACCGAGGTAGACCAACAGCAACATGCACATTTTTCTGAACTTTCAAACAAAGCATTACTAGAAGCAGAAAAGGGTACTTTGACAAATATTTGTGTATCTTTTAATATTTCTAGCTTGTTTTAAGGAGAATATATGACCATGAAGCGTAGATTATGGTATTCATAATATCAGCATGGCCCATAGACATTTTTTAACATGTGTTACAATGCAAAGTGCTTAAAATAATCCAATATTCATGAACTCTGAAACAAAAGTATAACTCTCTTTCTAGGATAAATTCCACGTTAGAATGGTGTAGATGAGACTAAAAGTAAATTAATTTTCCCAAACTAGTTACATTTTATACCTGAAAAAGGATGAATCAATTAAGTTAGTGTGGTTAACAAACTCAAGTGAGCCTCCTATATCGCATGTTATGTCTGCTATTCCCACAAGGCGAGAATATGTGAATTGGGATGATTTTGGAAGAGAAATCAGTAATGTTTTACTAATCCATTTTTTTTTTAAATTTAAATCCAATTCAAATCAAAAATCAATTTTCGTTATATTAGCTTTCTATTTAACTTTTACTTTAGAGAAAATAATAAACAAATGGCAAAATGCACAATACACGTAACTTAAATAATTTAAAATATTATATCTACCTATAAAAATTCTCTCAATTCATATATTCCACCACAACTAGTAGGAAAAGAATTTTGTTTAGTTGACTCTTAAACAAATGGATGATAGTTTAGTTGAATTCCTTCGATTCAACTAAAATTTATTACAAAGGGATAATGATAACATAACCAAAAGAATTTGATTCATATATTCCATACTACTAGTAGGAAAAGACTTCTGTTGTTACTGATGGCAATGTTGGACTCTGTTTAAGAATTTATGATATTGATATGTGATATGTAATCCTATCAAATGTCAATGCTACTTTTTCTTCCATTTCTACCTACTAGCCCAATATCTATAAACACACTTAAATATACAAAGCTCAAGTGCGGTAGTTAAATAGAAACCTATGCCTTGAGCAGTTTCAAAGAAATTGTGGTGCCAATGGTGAATTCGGAGTTAATTCAGAACTTACTTGGATTTTGGAATGTTAGTGTTGTTGATTGGGAGAAGTCACAGTTCCATCGATGCTTGCCAGATGTTTGGTAGTGGAGATTCATGGCAAATGCAACATGGGATGCTACTCTGTTAGGTTAAAACAAACACCTCTTGGTTGAATTGGTTCGCAATCTATCCCATGGCTACATGCGTAGTCAATTTTGTCTTGCAACTAATTATCAGAAACTCTTGCTTAGGGTACACACCATCCAGAAGTGTTAAGTAACCAGCATTTTTGGACTAGTTGATGGAGTCTGTGGACACAATAAAAAAAGGTTGCACATTATAAAAAATCTTTTATGAAACTCATTAGACATTAACACTATGTTGCTACCTAAAGTAGCAATTTCCTCACCTGCTGGCTAGACTTGGCTAAGTCAACATCGTATGCCATGGAACCATCAGTTTTGAACAACCCAATGATAGTTTTAGAACAAAACTCAATGCTTCCATTGGCTTTGACCCAGGCAGGGAATGAAACTATATTCTTGTGTTCTTGGAATAATATAGTTATAGAATTAAATAAAATGAAATAGGACTTATCAAAAGAAAAAAAGGGATAAACTTCCAAGCACAGGCAGATGAGATCTTGAGATTAATTGCTAGATGGAGATAACCGTAACAAATGTGGCAACGAGAGACACTAAAGGAGGACAAAATGAGGCTCAATCAGGTGCAAACGTGGCAGCATTAGGAGGAATGAGACTTAGAACCAGGATGAAAATAACTAATTCCAAACTATAGCTGATTTTGTGTGGGCCTGACAGTGAAATTAAATAGTGAATCTGAGCGTGTTAAAGCCAGGGAATGAGTGGTGTTGTTATTCCCTTTTTTCTTCTTGGGACTATGTTTTCCTTTTCTACTTTTCTATTTTGCCATTTCTACCATTTTCTGTTATTGCACCTACATCATGTTATTGAGATCCTTGCTTTTTCACTGAATAAAAGTGAAATTTATTCCTCATTATTATATTATTTTTAGGTACCTCTGTTACATTTGGTGCTTTCATTCCTTTGCTCATGGTAGAAAATACACGTCTTAAGGAGCTTTCTGCGCAAGTATCCAAGTTATTGGAGTTGTTCAAAGCCGATAGGCAAGAGAACAAAATCATGTTTGAAACCTTAGAGGTTGCAATGGACTCATTGCTGAAAACGAACACTGCCTCTCCTCCACTGTTTCAAGTGTGTAATGTGAAGCTTGATTTTCCTCGTTTTGACGATTCGGAAGTTCCTTAGTGGATTTTCAAAGAGGTGCAATATTTTGACTATTACAACACTCCAAATACTCAATGTATTGCCATTATCGCCGTTCACATGGAAAAAGAGGTAGTTCCTTGGTTCCAAATGACTAATCGGTCTACTACATTTTAGTCCTGGATTGACCTTACTTGTGCTTTAGAACTAGAATTTGGGCCATCTCCATATGAATGCACTAGATCTCAACTGTTTAAATTGTCATAAACGGACTATGTTCATGATTATTATACTCGGTTCACTACGCTTGCAAATAGTCCAGGGTGTTACGAGTGAGGCCCTGATTGATTGTTTCATTGGAGGTCTCAAATCTGACATTCAACGTGACGGCATAGCCCAATCTCCGACCACCTTACTCCGTTGTGTTTCTTTGGCCAAGTTATTTGAAGAGAAATACTTACCCAAACACAAACCCTTTCAGAATTCATACCCAAATTGTACCCCAAACACAAGCTCAAACACAAACCTAACCTTTTCACAGTCAATTAAATCTACAAGCCTACCTCCCTTACTTCTTATTCCTACCAAGTCTAATTCTAATGGCCCAAAACTTGGAATTGTAAAAAAAAAAATATCACCAACTGAGATGCATATTCATAGAGAGAAAGGTCTTTGTTACACTTGTGATGAGAAGTTCACGTCTTCTCATAGGTGTCGTAACATGACATATTTACTCTTATAAATGGATTATGATACTAATCAGTGCTCACCAGATTCTCCTATTGTGAATGAAGAAGCATCGGGAACTTTGCTATTGGACCATCATCTCTCTTACAATGCACTTAAGGGTTCCTCGGGTCTCATAGCTATGAGGCTTTGTGGTACAATTAATGGCATGATAGTATAAATCTTACTTGATAGTGGTAGCTCCGATAACTTTTTACAGCCTCACATTTTCTTCACCCATTATCTTGGTTAAGAAAAAGGATGGAACATGGAGATTTTGTACCGATTATAGAGCCTTGAATGCCATCACTATCAAGGACATCTTTCCAATTCCCACTGTGGATGAACTCATTGATGAGTTATATAGCTCTAACTATTTTTCCAAACTTGACTTGAGATCTAGCTATCATCAAATCCTGGTTGTCGAGGGGGATAGACACAAAACGGCTTTTTGCACTCACCAAGGTCATTATGAATGGTTGGTAATGCCATTTGGGCTTTCTAATGCCCTTGCCACCTTCCAAAGCCTCATGAATGATGTTTTTAAAGATTACCTTAGAAAACTTGTTTTGGTCTTCTTTGATGACATATTGGTCTACAATCATACTTGGACAAAACACCTATCACTTTTGGAGCTTGTTCTTCAATTGTTGCAGTAACATTAATCATATGCCAAATTATCCAAATGTTTATTTGGATTATAGCAAGTGGATTATCTCGGACATATTTTTTCCGGGCAGGGAGTATCAATGGATAGCGATAAGGTACAAGCGGTGTTACAATGGCCAATTTCAATTACTATAAAACAATTGAGAGGTTTCCTTGGACTAACTGGATATTACAGGAAGTTTATCAAATCTTATGTCATGATAGCTACACCCGTGACTGAGCTCCTTAAGAACAATAACTTTATATGGGGAGTTGAAGTCGATAAAGCTTTCAGTAAGCTCAAACATGCCATTACACAAGCTCCAGTTTTAGCATTACCAAATTTTCACAACCATTCACCCTAGAAACTAATGCTTCGGGGATTGGTGTTGGTGTTGTCTTGAGCCAAATAAACCACCCTATTATGTATTTTTCAAAAAAGTTGAGTGCATGAATGCAAAATCAGTCTGAATATGCAAGGGAATTTTTTGTTATTACCAAAGCCATAGCTAAATTTCGACACTATTTGATTGGTCACAAGTTTATCATTAAGATCGACCAAAAGAGCCTAAGATCACTTACTGATCAAGCTGTTCACACTCCGGAAAAATAAAAATGGATACATAAACTGATTGGTTACGATTTCACAATTGAGTACAAGTCAAGCAAAGAAAATATAGTCGCTAACTCTCTTTCAAGATCATTTATGACATGTATATCTCACCCTAAATGGCAATTGATTTTAGATTTGAAAGAAGCTTTGACAGTAGACCCACAACTCAACACTGTTATGCAACTTTGTTTGCAAAATAGACCTCACAACCCACATTATTCAATGTCTAATCAATTATTATACTAGAAGGGTCGTTTGGTTTTACCCAAAGGGCATCAATTAGTGAACAAAATGTATAAGTTCCATAGCACATTATTGGGTGGTCACTCAGGCTTCACAAGAACCTTATAGAGGATTGCATCTCAATTTTATCAATCGGTTATGCATAAAGACATTAAAGACTTTGTCCAACAATGTCTCATCTGCCAGCAAGCCAAGCATAACACAACATTACCTTATGGCTTATTAGAACCCTTGCCCATCCCTCACAAAATTTGGGACGATGTGGACATGGACTTCATCATAGGACTTCCCCTTCCAATGGGTATATTGTCATTATGGTTGTCATTGATAGACTTTATAAATATGCTCATTTGGCTAGCTTGAAATCTGACTTTAATGCCAAACATGTTGCTGAGTTATTCATGAAGACTATTGTGAGGTTGTATGGGTTCCGAAGACAAATGTTTTGGATCGGGATAAGGTGTTTACTAGATAATTGAGTGGAACAACCTTGAAATTAAGCACAATGTACCACCCTCAAACAGACGACCAATTTGAGGCTTTGAGCAAAATGTGTGGAAATGTATTTAAGATGTTTTACTTTTGACAATCCTAAGGATTGGTATAAGTTGTTTCCTTGGGCAGAATTTTGTTACAATTCCTCCTTTCATCACAACACTGGAATAACTCCCTTAAGGTCGTTTATGGTCGAGACCAACCAATATTAATCAAATATTCACTCAATCTTGAAGATCCTCCTAATATACATGAACAACTCTTGTAGAAAGATGATATCCTTCATAAGTTAAAGATGAATTTGCATAGAGCACAGCAACACATGAAGAAATATGTCGATGCAAGACGCACTCCCTTCCAGCTAGCAACTAGCGATATGGTGTTGGTAAAACTACAACCTTACAGACAATATTTAGTGTCTCTTAGAAAGAATCAGAAACTGGTTCTTAGGTACTGTGGACCATTTCCTATGATTCAGAAAATTGAGGTCGTAGCTTATAAGCTTCTTTTGCCTCCATCTGCTCGAATTCATCCGATCTTTCATTGTTCCCAATTGAAGTTGTGTAAAGGGGAGCATTTGCAACCTTATGTACTACTACCTATTACATGCTCTGAACTTCCACCAATTTTACAACTTGAGGTTGTCTTATAGTCCACAGTTCTTATAAGAAATAAAAATCAAGTGCCACAAACTCTCATTAAGTGGGAAGGCTTAGATAAGCAGCAAGCTACATGGAAGGATATTGCAGCTATTCAGTTGGCTTTTCCTAATTTCAACCTTGAGGACAAGGTTTATTTTAAAGGGGAAGGTAATCTAACAAATATGGCAACAAGAGGCACAAAGGAGAACAAAATGAGGCTCAATCAGGTGAAAATGTTGCAGCATTAGGAGGAATGAGTCATAGCACCAGGATGAAAATAACTAATTCCAAGCAAGCTGATTTTGTGTGTGCCCGACAGTGAATTAAATAGTGAATCTGAGCGTGTGAAAGGCAGGCAATGAGTGGTGTTGTTATTCCCTTTCTTCTTGGGATTCTGTTTTCCTTTTTTGCTTTTCTATTTTGCCATTTCTGCCATTTTATGTTATTGCACCTGCAGGATGTTATTTCCAAATAAGAGTTTGTGTACTTACAAAAAAGAGGAGCTGAAAATGAAGCCACTGACAATATATACAACTTTGAAGTGAACCTACAACCTGAAACAAAATCATAAAGAATAACAATCTCATATTGTTCAATCCATTATGAATTTGTAACAATAGACCAATGCTGGAAAAATAACACTCTAAAGGCTTAGGTAAGTTCAATTAGACACATTACATGAAATTAATAACCATTTCCAATCCAACATTTACATGCTTCCATTGGCCTCTAGAGATCCCTCGCTTTTCCATAGTTCCAACCAAGGAATTACGCTAATTGAAGCCGCAAGAATTCCATAGCTCTTTTGACAACCATAACTTTTTTTGGTTCTGACAAGTAAACAGATAGCCTTTCACATCATTTCAATTTAAATTAGGCATAAGTATAAGAAGACAAGCAAGGTTAAAAGGAGAGAATATGATGACATTTTTAGAATATGTATAGGGTATAACTAGTAAAATGTCAAATAATGTAACCTTTGAAACAAAGAAGCATGGACATCCATTTCATCGTTACAATCTCATTCTCTCTCCATTTCACTTCTAGATTCTTGTTGCATTCGTCATTCACGATAAAGAGATTAGGCAGGGTTTTAACACGGGCTTTCGGAGCTCCTCATTGCTAAAACATGATCTTTACTTCGTCAACTGCCCTAATCACTAATCGCTCCAATTTTTCGCTCCACTACCATAACCAAATTCACTTGAACTAAAAAGATGAAGAAAAAAGGAAACTAAAAATCAAAATGTGAATGTAAACCCTGAACTTCGTGAATTGAAGTGATTACCTCAATCTGGGATTTCGGTATTGATTATCGTGCTTTCGTGAATTTCTTAGTTCTACGCCTCGAAATTTTATAATTAAAACAAAAGGAATACGAATGTACAAAACTCTACTCAAAGATCTATATTCACCAAACTTGATTTGTTCATTGAGAAACAATTAAATTAATATAGCCAAAAATTTGTACCGGTTAAAAAAAATGTTAGAAATGAAAATATTTGTATCAATTTAGTGTAACCGCTAATAAAAAATGGCCAGAAAAATTTTTTCTTTTGTAATGGTAACGACTATATACTATACCTGTACTCATATATATTTTCTTACTGTTTTAATATCAATTAATTAATTTTTATAAAATAATATAAAATTATGATAAAGAAAATATAATATTATTAAATATTAAAAAGAGGATTATTTCATTAATTTCAAATATTTAGGAAAAAAAACTAATTGTATATATTTCAAATTAAAATACCAAATAAAATTTAATGAAAGTCAAAACATTCATTAAATTTGCAAACGTTAATGAAACCTAGTTGATAAAATTTAAAAATATTATTTTAAATTATAAAAAGAAAACAAATATTCAAATTAAAAAATATTTTAAATGTATGTTTGCTTAAACTTTTTAAATTCTAATGAAAACTCTTTTTTTATATACTAATAGACATTATAATATATCACTTGATAAAAATCTCAAGAAAAAAAATCAAAGATTAAACTAATAATAATAGAATTTTAACATAAATTTTTCATCTTTTGAACTTTAATATATGTTAGATGGTAATAAAAAAGATTCATGACAATTACATTAAATTATTACTTTATAGTAAATAAAATTTATTTGTACAGTTATATTAGTAAAATTACACGTATGATAATGAGTTAGAAAATAAAATAATTATATAAAAAATATCAAAATAGTATTTTACGTATTAAAAATAAACAACAAATAAAAATATTAAAAAAAAAAGATCAAATGTATATTAGAATCAATTTGAGATACTATTGAATAAAATCGCATAATGAAAAACAAATGTTTAATTAAAAGTATGATAAGATGAAAAATACTTTAAAGATTTAAGAAAATTTTTCAAATATTAACCTAATCGATGGTTGAAAAATAACAAAAAAAATTTAGCAAAACAAAAAATAGTTTCAAATAAAACAAAAATTAATAACAATAGAATAAAAAACATAAATTTTTTATATAAACTAGTAAATGAAAGATTTATACTACTGGACCCTTAATTTACATATATCATTCAAATGTGAAAAAAAAATATTAAGTTAAATATTCTTATATAAAAAGAAAATATATAATAAATAAAAATATTAAGGAAGAGTTAAAATATTCAAATATGAAAATATAAAAAATATTCAATTGACAAACATCATTTAAAAATAATTGCATAAAGTGATAAAAAGGAAAATATCTAATAAGCTGCCAATGAATTTTATCACAAGCAAAAACAATTAAAAGAAATAAAAAAAAGTGTAATTTATACATATATTTTAATAATTTAATAAAAAATAATAATATGACAAAAACATGTATTATATGTATTATAATAGGTATAGAGATGAAGACAGAAACAAAACATATATGCATTTTTATCTTCATCCCCACTTAAAAAAATCGAATATTCTCCGTATCTATTCCTAATGAATACGAAAATTCTCATCAAAAGAGGACAAATATCCACACGAACAAATTTATTGGTCATGCTAGTGCTAGCACCTCATGTGAGTGGAGTAAGTGCAGGCTGCACTGTGGTATTGTGCTGGCTTCTATTTGTGACAAAGAAGCGGAACAAAGATAGAAACTGAGCCATATTAGGTTAAGTTACAAGATGTCAAGTATGAGCCTTTTCCTTTCGGGATCCTAAGGCCTATGCTGTCTCGAGCGACCTTAGGAAGAGAAGTTGACCTCCTCACCCTCGTAGAACCCCAACTTAGACTAATAAGCCCAGATGAGGTAAGGAAAACTAACCATGTCTTGATAAATGGTGTGCTGAATGATGTTCATGTTGATGTTTTAATATTCGTATTAACGTTTATGTCCATATTTGGTTGAATGTATATGTTGATGTTGATGCTCATTCCTTCAAGAATTGTAAGATCAAATGAAGAGTTTTCAATAATCATGTACCCATGCCTTATTTAATTGGTATGGAGAATGTTCACTATATGGTGATGCAATTACAAGGTAATGATACCACTGCCCAAAAATTATCATATAAGGTAAGTTCATAAAAAGAAGCAAAGCTGATATAATATATTCATTAATAGTTGAATACAACGTATTTAGTACCAAAATTCAGATTCAACCATTTCTATTAAATAAGTACATTTTAGTATGACATAGCATACCACAAAACTACAAAACATGCTACAACTATGTCATTCTATTTGCTCCGGTAATTAATCATCATATGAAAATTCGATGATAGCAAAAGAGAAACCTTTCTTAAATGAGAACAGTTTCTCTTTAAATTCCTCCATAATCTTCGATTTTCCCAACCTATGGCTAACGAGGTAAAAACTAATCCTTTCCAGCGCCAAACCATTTTCCATAAAAAATTTAGCTAAACATAGCTCATGTTCGCATCCATGCAGTTTATGAAATTTCACAACCTGAAGTGTAGATGTCAGACAATCGGGCACAGCAACAGAGTTCAGAACTTCTGTGTCGAATATAGATACTCCCTATGATCATAAATTGAAACGAAATCCAAATAAAAATAAAATCTTTAAGACAATTTTAGCAAATGCTAAATGTGTTTGCAGGAATTACCAACCTTGAAAAGTAGAGTCTTGAGAATCGGCGACTTAAGGAGTAAGCCCAACAAAACCTCACCACTAACCACGCCAAGCTCCAAATGGCTCAACATTTCAAATGATTGTAGCTTAGCCAATTTTGATTGCGCAAGTACCTATATTTCACAAAGGTATTATGATAGATATTACTGAAAAGTATCATAGGTTTTGCTTTGGCATTACCATATTCAGTGCGACAACAAAGGTTTAGTGAATGATGCTACTTACCTCACAACCCTCAAATTTGAGACATTTCATTTGTCTGAATTCGTTGAGAAGCAAAAATGCGCGATTCTCTATTTCGGGATCTCTGTTTGTCGAACACTGGTTCACAACTACATTAACAGAAGCATTGTGTGCCGAAGATGACTCGAAGAGCTTAAAGTAATATGATATATTAGCAAATCCACAATAACTGAACTGTTTCGGACAGAAACCAGAAAAATAAATTGCACACCGAGACGTCTCATTGGACATGGACACAGCGTCTTGCGCTATGATAACCCTTTCAAGTAGAGGCACTATTAGATGTAGACGATTTGCATTTAACCAACTGCAATTCACGGTTTCAAACACTTTGAGAAGTGGGAAACTAAGAGTAAGGACTTTTGAACTAGAGTGAAGAGTGAACGAGATTCCAGACAACTTCAGTAGTTTTAGGTTTTCAAATTCAGCATGCGTTTTAGGAACTCTGATGGCACAAGAATCCATCTTAAGCACCACTTCTTCCAGTATGTTGGAGTCGAAAAGGGAATGAGATGCAAGAGCCGAAAAGGACATGGTAGAATGTGTTTCAACACGAAGATTTCTTACACTCCTGATCAAGATGTTGGAGATCCAAGTGTTGAGAAGAGACATGTCATACTTGTTGGCAAGAAGGAGTGAGAAACTTTGGAAAGTTGAAGTTTGGGTAAGAAGAAGTGCCCTATATACAAAGTTGAGAAAGGACATTTTTCCACCGGTTTTCTTCTTGGGAGAGTAGAACACAGTGTCGTCTAAGTCCAACCTGGTGATGAATGTCCAGCGAAATAGCCATTTCTTGGATAACACACTTGTACGAACTGCATCTTTAGTTGGAAGGAATGAAAGTATGCGACTTATGAGTGCTTCAGGAAGCTTGCTCATTGTGCCTTCATCATTTACCATCTTCTGTCTCTTCAGAAGCTTTTGCTTTCCTGTGAGAGATGATGAAAGCTTTTGCTTTCCTGTGAGAAGTGATGAACCCTCCATCTTTGCAAGAGCTACCTAAGTGCTAAAAACAATTTCATGCGTTAACATAGCATCATCCAAAAGAAACAACCTTTAGAAAACTAACAAAAGAACCAAGATTCAGTCACCAACATGGTTTCTTATTCTAGGTTGAATATATGCGACACAACATCATAGAGTTAACACAAGTGGGTGATGATGGAATGCAAAGAGACTAACATGCATGGAAATTCAGAAGTTCTCACTCACCTTAGTTTATCAAGAAGGAAGATGGAGAAGAAATTCTATTTCTGTCTTTCTTCGAATCCTCTCATTTCTTGAACCAAACAACAATCCATTGAAAAAAAAAGGCAAATTGAAAAATGTCTAAAAAAAAGGAGCGAGTTGGTAGCTGGGAAATTGACGTGTGACATGTATTTATGTCCTTTCATCTTGCCAGCTGTACTTTTCTTTTACCCTTGAGACACGAAAAGTCGAAAATAATAAATGCTACTACGGCCAATGTCTAATCAATTTTTACTCATTCTATTAGTTTTAATACTAATTTTTTACTATGATTTTTCACAGACTAAAAAATAATCATTTTATTTTTTTACTCATTTTATTTTTCAATGACTAAGAAATTAAAGGGCTGTCTAGATAGTATCTATTCTGTATATATTTGTTGTATATACGTTGTGAGATATGTTTCTTTTATATATATATATATATATATATATATATATATATATATATATATATATATATATATATATATATATATTTATCTTTTACAAATTTTCTATTTCGTTTAGAGACTTATAAATATAATATTTTTAGTTTATTTTTTATGGAATTACTGTAATATATTGCATTTTATATTAGTCTCTAAATGTTTTATGATTATCGATATGAGATGTTTTATTTAATAATTTATATTATTAAATGAAATGTTATAATAACACTTAAATATGATTATATATAAAATTATATATTTAAATATAATAATATTATTATTATTCAATTAACCAACAATGAATAATAATATGGTATTGTCATTTCATTTTAAATATTGGTTTAAGTTTTTATATTTATATTTTAGCTAACAAATTTAAACATCAATCTTATAGTTGTGTACAAGATTTATAATGCATAATATACCTACATTTTATTTAACAACAATTCATAGATACTTATTTCATTTTAATATAATATATAACTTAAATTTAGTTATAACTTTTAATCATATAATAGTATTGTTTTGTTACATGTAAGTAAAAATATATTACTACTATTATTCTACTATTATTATTATTTATATTGTTTTAATAATTATTATAATATTATTCTACTATTATTATTTATATTGTTTTACATCATTATTATTTTTATTAATATGTTTACACTATTTCACTACTATTATTATTATTATGAATTATTATTATTATTATCACTACAAAAAGTATGAATTTTAGTTGGGGTTTATTAAGAGAGGTTAGAATAATCTCAAGTAATTTATATGGATAACAGAGGTTTCTGAAACCCTTAGTAAGTGTCGGAGGTTTTTTAAATGAACTGCAAGAAATCGCATTTTCCTTTTATTTTTACAGGGTCATCTTTCCTCAGTTTTTGGTACATTGTATTATTTCGCATGACCTAACAAAATGTTTCTTCTCTTCATCTCTTTCATCTCTCGATTTCAGTAAATGTGGTCCTCTCAATCATAGCTTTTGATTTCTCTACTTTTGTCTTCTCCAATATGCTCAATCACAATTTTTAATTGGTAATAACTTTCGATTTTTTTTTTCACTTTCATATTAATTTCTCACTTCCCCCTTCATCAAATTCGTTCTACTTGTGTGATTGCAGGTTGAACAACTATGGTTTGTGTGTTGCCTTCAGGTCCAGCAGTTTGTGTTGCTTCAAAGTTGTGTGTTGTTTCTCGTGTGCGTAGTTACTTCACATGTTTTCTACTTGACCTAACCTAAAATTATTGCAACAATTGAACTTGTTGTGTGAATATAATTATTTCGTGTGAGTGAGCCATGAAAATATTGACAGGATATTAGAGTGAAAGAGAGAGAATGGGAAGGAGAAGAGTGGAGTTGAAAAGAATTGAATTTCAAAGATGAGGAAAATTGTGTCACTTATGAAAAACACATCTTCTATTGTTATAGATAATTAGCTCAGACCACTTTAATTTTCTTTCACAGTCAAGAGTGGAATAAAATTTCTTTTTAGTTAACAACATAGTAAAATAAACATAGAAACTATACTAGAATATTTAAGTTCATAGTAGTCAAGCCAATTCTGCGTTTTCTTCTTCTTAGAAACTAGACTAGAAAGTTTTTTTAACCTAACAAAATCCATTTCGACATTGCATTTAACATTACAAATTTTGGTCATTGACTTGATCATGTTATAGTTAGACATAGGTATCGCTTGAAAGTTTCTAGTCCAATATGTAATCTATAGCTATTAGAAAGAAACTGAAGATTAAGTTTGTCAAATAAACTATTGAAAGCTATATTACTTTTAAAAAGGAGATTAGGAAATAACTATCCATTGAAAACAAAAGTTAATATAAAGATATAAGTTATAAATGGTAAATATTATTAATTTGATACACTCAGTTAACATAAACCATATTAAAAGCTCTGAAACAAATAAAATATAATAATTAAGTACAATTCTTTCAATGTCTATTCCAAGTACAAAATGTACTTAAAACTTGAGAAAGATTCTCTAGGTGTAATTGATGGTCATGTGATCGAATCACTTTCATCTATAACTTTTAAACATGACTTGATAGTAGGACTCTTTATAAGATATTTAAGAAGTAATAATGTTGAATTAGGCATAACCTTTTGAACCTGAAAATGATGTCTAGTTGTTGATAACAGCTCATGGACAAAATCATCAGAAAATGCACCACTAATTTTACCCCTTGATGATAAGCTGTTTTCTATTTTAAAATTTGGTGTAGACTTCTTCAATTTTGACTTTTTAAATGAGAGTATTTGGAGAATCCAATTTAACATCAAATCCATTTTTCCTTTTCTTCCCAGCTTTCATTGTTTCTCTGGACCTAGAAAAGTCACCACAACTAGTACAATTTTCCTCCTTAAAAATCCAATAGATGATCAACCATTTCTATCTCTATCACTTATAACTTCACTTCTCTTTCGCAAACCATTGACAAGCTTTCTTGGCTTGGTCCCATTTGCTAAACCACTATGTTTGTTAACATCTTGACCAAAATCATTAAAATTACTACCAACTTTAAGACTTGATTTGTTAGCATTCTTCTTTGACTCTGAACCCATGGATAATTTGCTTTTGATCACTAGAGATGAAATAGAAGAAATTTCGTTTAGATGGTCAGATACACAGTGTTTTTCATCTTCGTTGTCATTTTCCCATACTCTCGGTGTATAGTGCTCTAGATTAGAACTAATATTCTCCATATCAATGTTATCTTGTTAAGCCACTTGTCCATCATCAACAAGTTTTCTATAAGGCCATTGCTGATCAAGAATTAATATTTTCATTGATCTTGAAAGGTCTAAAAAACTATGTAGAAGTTTAAAGTTCATCATTTGATTGTTAGCACATCATTTTAAGGCATCCATGGTCTATATTTTTATTTGATAGGTTCTTAGATATGGTTCACCTGAGGAGTTTCTATCTCAGGTAAACTCATAGCTTTTGGATTGTTTTCTACTTAACAATTTCATACTCCATATCATAACCGTGTATGTACAATGGTCTTGAGTGAAGCTTCCAAAATCAAAGTGAGTAATGTCTATGAAGTATAAAGATAATTGCTATCTAAAATTCAAGACTTGAGTTTTCTCTTTTGCGGGTGGATTATTTACTAGAGAAACAAGCCTTCTTTGGCCAAACCGACTCTGAGGTAATTAATTCATATTTTATGAATAACCTTACACTAGTGCAGATTTTGCTTTTTACCTCGTCTTATATGTCTCAGTTGGCCAGGAACTGAAGCATATAATGGCGCGGTGGCATTTTTGCAATTTCAGACAACTTTTATGTCTCAGTTCAACTAAAACCCGAAGCAAAAAAGGGTTATATGCTGCGGTTCAAGAAAAACCGGTGCCACAAGTGGCTCATATGCTTCGGTTGCACAGACCCGAAGCCAAAAACGTGGTTGGTTATTTCAAAAATGCAGTAGCCGTAACATCTTTGGCCTCGGGTGGCACTAAACCGGGGCCAAATAGGGCTATATGCCTCGGTTATTAATTGAACCGAGGCCATATAGTTTAATTAGGGCACAAAACTCGCGAGCCCCTCTTCTCCTTCTCCGCGCTGCGCATTTCTTCTCTCTTTCTCTCTCTCTCTCTCTCTGCAAGCTGCTGCGCTTCTCCTCTCTCTCTCTTTGCAAGTTGCTGCGCGAAAACAAAGACGAGGACGCCTCCATCGTGCAAAAACGAGAACCACCACTAGCGTGTTGCAACAAACTCTCGAGAAACGGTCGCAACCAGCACATTACCCTCGTCGGAGGCACAAACAAAATCGCAAAATGCGAACTCTGCGTGAGCCACCGCTGCAGGAAGAGAGATCACCATTGCTACTGTTGTGATGCCTTTGCTAAGGAAGAAGAAAGGAGCCGCACGCCTCCCATTACCAGTGGCAAGCAGCAGCACCACCGGTCACCACCGTTGCAACGAACGCACCGCAAAACCCCACCACTGCGATGCTGGCAACCACGCAGCTGTCGGAGTTGCAGCTCGACGCAGATGGAGACACTTCCATGGAGACGAAAGAACAACACCTCCTCGTGCTACAGGCACCATGACAGATCTGCAAAGAAAACCAGACCAGAACCTAGCATCGCCGTGACGAATTGTCGTTCCAGGCACAAAAAGAAAACGACTCTATGGCCTCGGGTCCCACTGCAACTGAGGCAGAAAATGACTCTATGGCCTCGGGTGATAACCGAGGCCACAAAGTTTCCTCTATTGGCGTCACCCCAATATGTCTCGGTTCTAAAATCGAGGCAGAATTACGAAAATAACCGGACATGAATTTTTAATCTTATTATTTTGTGTTATCCTTTCTTTTTTTCATTTTTGTTAAATGCAAACAAATTGTTGTTAAGATACTAGGACACAACAAATTGTGGTACAAAACATAAAAATTTAATTGCTTATATCATAATTACGAGTTACTCCAGGCACATCATTTTTTTTTTTTAAAATAAAAGGAAACCATTCAGTCGTAACAACGTGTTAAGGTTGTAAGTTAGTATCAAGAATAATAACCAAATGATGTTTAATGGTATTTAAAATAATTAACACTTAATTTAGTGACACAAGTACTATGTATTTTAGAGTGCTGGTGGAGAAAGGTTATTGTTGGTTGTTAAGGAGTTGGGCACCTGTGATCTTTATCCATAAGTTAGTGAGCATCCTTTTCTTTGATATTAAGTCTCATTTTTTTTCATTCTTGTCTATTGATTATGCTCACACCACTAAGCAACTCTTAAATGATACAAAAAGCTAGCGTATTACATTATTTAGTAATTCTGACGTTTTGGTATATAAATTCTAGTTCTGACTTTTTATTATGGTGATTCATGCCTTTTTTCTAACATTTTTTTTAATTCTGATTGATTTTTTTTCCTTTGTATTGTATTTGTATGCATAAAGCTTGCCATTGTTTTATAGGATTGAATTGGTCATCATCTCCTTAGTTTTTTTGCCCATCATCTATTTATGTAATATGTGTATATATGAGTATTTATTTAAATAAATATAGGTTTTATTGTGTAATGTTAGGCATTCAAATTCAGACGTTAATGACGAGAACTAGTTGGTATCACAAACTATTCTTTTCTTGTATTCAATCCCTTTCAAAGCCTTTCAAAGAAGTGAGTTTCAAAGTAATAGTCTGCTTTTAAGGTTTAATTATCACCACTAATTTAATTTTTCATGCATGTTGATTGGTGTTTGGTCCTTGGTTCACTTTTATATTTAGAGTCATAGGCACAGTCCAAATGGGAGGTTTGTTGTTGTTTGTGGAGATGGGGAATACATTATATACACTGCTTTAGAATAGAAAAATATATATCATTCTTGGTCTTCAAATAGGGAGTAATGTTTTTAATGGAGGTTAAAACCACCAAAAATACCAAAAATAACCCTAATTAATTATTTCTCTTGTAGTGTATTATATTATTATGTTAGTATTGGTATTAGTAATATTATTTGTAACCAATTTTAAGATAATTCATTAAAAAATATAATATGTTGTTATTCCATCAGCACAATACTTATTAATAATAATTATAATATTATTTGTATTCAATTTTAAAATAATCCATTGAAAAAATATAATACGTTGTTATTCCCTCAGCACAATACCTATTAATATTAATTATAATATTATTTATATCCAATTTAAAAAAAAAAATTATTAAAAAATATAATAGGTTGTTATTTGATTTAATACAATATCTAAAATGTATATAGTAAGACACTATAATATTATTATTTAGAAAACATTAATTATTAGATCTATAGTTTTAGTATTAACAATAACAAATTCTAAAACATATATTTTAATTACCTAAAAGTATAAATATTATTAAGTTTATTGTATTATTGCCCGTCTTTTATTTATATCTTAAATATTTAAATCTATATATAATGATTAAATTAATTGTATTATACAATGCCTTCTATTTATATATGTTTTGAATACGTAATTACCACAAGATTTGTATTATTTAATTATGTTATATAAAACATTATTACAAAAAGATTTGTATTGTTTAATTATGTTATATAAAACATGTACAATAGCACATTATAACGAATTCAAATATTATTTTTTTTACACATTTATAATTTAATAATTTTATAGTTTTATAATCATCTAATTTTATAATTTTATAATCTTATATTTGTATATTTGTAGAGCACGAGTTTTAAAAGACAGATTGAGAAATTAGTTGCGTTCACATGTACGAATTTGTAAGAGAGGAAATGTAGATATTTGAGGAATGAATGACTTTTTACATCTCACCAGATTTGAAAAGATGTATAATAATTTACACTAGTTGTAAAATCTTAAAAAATGTATTTTAGAAGTGATGGTGGAATAAAACTAGTGAGACTCAATTATTTTAATATTTAAAAGTTTTAGTATATATAGAATTGTTATAAATGAGTTTTGTCGCAACTGGAATCGCGACGGGAAGGCGAATCGAAAAAGAAAAACGGGTTTAAAGGAGATTTGGAGTCGCCACCATAGTTATTCTGGAAAACTATGGAAAACCATCAAAATAAGACAAGTCTGCGGAAAATCAGATTTTGGATCCGGGAGTCGGTTACGCGTAGGGAAGGTGTTAGCACCCTACAGCGCCCGCCCAAGGGCGGTACCTTTAATTAAAAATGCAAAGTCGATGTGATTTTTAAAATGTTAATTTTCCCCAAAAATAATAAGACAAAAAATGCTAAAGAAGAAACATAAATATTTTTTTTAATTTTTTTGGGCCCGACAAGGATTGACCTTGGTCCTACGTATTCTCATTCAAAATGAGAAATCAGGGTTACGTAGTTCTTTAAAAAGACGTTTTGCTTGAAAATTTTGATATTTTGCGTTTTTTTGAAAATTTTGTATTTTTTTGGTGTTTTTGAATTACTTGAAAATATGTGTCACACGACGCGAGCGGTCGGACAGACACTAAAAGAGAAAGAAAACTATTTTTTGGTATTTTTTTTGAATTATTTGGAAGGAAGTGCCACACGGCGCGAGCGACCGGACAGACACAACAAAAATTAAAAGAGAATTATGTTTGATATTTTTGAAAACAGGTGTCACACGGTGCAAATGGCCGGACAGACACAAGAAAAGTGAAAGAGAATATTTTTCATTTTTTAAATCTTTTTTATTTTATTATTTTTTGTAATTTTTAATAATTTTCAGATATTTGGTTTTCTAGGAATAATAAAAATAAATAAACAAAAATAAACAAAAATAAACAAAAAATAAACAAAAAATAAATAAAAAATAAATAAAAATAAAAATAAAAATAAAATAATAAATAAATAAATAAATAAATAAATGAAAATAAATAAATAATAATAAAAAATAAAATAAAAACAAATAAATAAATAAATAAAAGGAAATAATTTAATAAAGAATGATGAAAGTGAGAAACAAAATATAGGGTACATGGATGATCAGTGGGGGCTGCACAAAGTAATCATAACAACAAGTCCAAAAATAATAAACAAAGATATGGGGTGCATGAGTATTACGTGTGGGAGGTGCATGAAGTAAAATGTGGGGTGCGTGCAGTAAATAAAGAAATGTGCTAAGGAAACACAAAACGGAAGTGCAAGAATTAAAAATGGAGGTGTACACGAAGAAAAGAAAAGAGGAGGGTGTGGTTGAGGTAAAAGAGGGGGTGCGTGTGGTAACTCAAAGCCTCCAGCCCCCTTTTTTTCTTTTTTTCAGAAAACCCTAACAAAAGGGTTCTTTCCCCTCACATGGCAGCCGCTTCTCTTTGACACCACCACGACTCCGACCTCTGGGACCGCGCCTGCACCGCCTGACTCACCGGTGACGACGCCGACCACCGTCGCAAGCCCCGCCGGCGACGACGTCGTTATTCGATCCGCCTCGCGTGAGGTACCTCTGCGCCAACATACGGCCAGTTTGCCGGCGGCGTCAATCGACGCCGGAGACGTCGCTCTCGTTCTCGGCGGCTCAACGATTTCGCTTTCGAAGGCTAACCCCGAGAGATCGTTACCTCGCCGCCACCATTCAAAGACGTCGGCGGCAGCGGCAGCGGCGTCCACCACAGACGTTGACGGCGAGAACCCAGAGACGCTCGACCTTCACTCTCCCTCTCTCAGGCTCGACTCTCAGGCTCGACTCGCGCTGCTCTCGCGACACCCAGGGTCGCTGCGATTTCCGTTCAAAGCTCCGAACCGCCGGCGGCCTCGCCGCCGGCGATGGTTTCTACTCCTTTGTCTATCTCTGTGCTATGATTGGACGTGACTGGACGTGACTGATCGGAGAAAATGAGACTGGAATGGGGTTCTGATCCGGTGCGGTACTGGATTGCATGGGTGGGGGCTGTGATTCTGGTTTTTGTGCAGGTGGATGAACTTGAAGGTGAGTTAAGAAAGATGTTGGCTCGTTCGTATGCTAGTTGTGTGTTGGTGAAAACGAGTATGAAGCGGGTGAAAGTTTTGATGGATCATGAAGAATGGTGAAACATAGAGGATAAGGGATTGGTGGATGAAACTGATCTGGAGATTATTTAGTGGTGAGAGCGTGAAGGTGGTGGATGAATGATGGTGATAAAACTTTTTAAAGAGTGGAGGTACGATGAAGGTGTGAGAATGACTAGGATGATAATGGAAGATTCAATGTAGTAATGCATTCAACAGATTCAACAGTAATGTAGTAATGCATGCAACATATTCAATAGAGTGAGCCCAATAAATAACAAGCCAAGCCCAGTATATATCACTACATTATGTTCATTCTCAAGCACAATGCAACTGCATCAGATTCACATTCAACTATGCAAAATGAAGTATTTACCTCTCGCAGTCCTCCCTATCAGTGTCTTCGCGACTTAGACGATTTTTCCTCTCCTTTTTTTTTCGCTCCTGTTCTCCCCCTCCCTATTCTTCTCTTCTTTTCTCCTTTTTGTGTTCTTTTCTGGTGTTTTTTTTTTCTTGCGTGTAGGTCGTGACCAATGCTTAGAGAAGGAGTGGAGTGTGGTTCTTCTCCCCGTCAGTTGGTGGTGTTAATGATTTCCCTGAAATGAAGGCTTTGCATGATATTATGATCTCCTGGTGCAGAGAAAACGTGCTGGAAGAGGGAAAGATTGATGATCCACGTTGGGTGGTTGCATGTGTTGATTCTTGAGGGAATTCCCAATATCGAAGAAGAGAACCACACCCCATTGATCGAAACGAAGGATATGTATGAAGATAAACGCATGAAACCGAGCACTAATGCATGAAACCAACGTGGAGAGGTGACAAAGTAAGAGAGAGTTGCAGAGGGTAGGTTGTGCTGGTGCAGAAAAAAGGAAAACTTTCTCTCTTTTTTTTTTTTTTTAAAAAAAAAGGGAAAAAAAAAAAAAAAACCAAAAAAAAAAAAAAAAAAAAAAATTTGAAAAAAAAAAAAACAAAAAAAAAAAAAAAAAAAAAAATATA
>Ga0214544_1000606_pt1 | contig 67966 bp, 26 predicted proteins | sample CNSS3metaG_FD_160074 | JGI IMG/M metagenome (GOLD analysis project Ga0214544, IMG submission 160074) | Root nodule microbial communities from cowpea collected in UCLA plant growth center, Los Angeles, California, USA - CNSS3 | ecosystem: Host-associated > Plants > Roots > Nodule | place: USA... | reverse complement strand
ATATATATATATATATATAAAATTGACAAATATGGCTAATAATATTATTTTTTGGTAAATTATATTCTATTTAATTTATTGATTATATATATATATATATATATATATAATTAAATTTAATCAGATTTCTCACATATTTTACTCATAATTACATTTTATAGTATAATATTTGTATGATATATTATAATATATTTATTAGGAGAATAATATATATACATATTATACATTATATCAATTTAATATCATTTTTCAACTTGAACAAGTTACTAACGTGAAAATACAAAATATTTTAAGTATTCAGTAAAATTAACTTTCTTAATAAAATCTTAATTAAAATATCTATTAAAAATATATAATTTATCATGTATATAAAATTGAATCAAATCTTAATTAGAACTTTTGCGTCATACATGAAGATTGGTTAGGAATCTGATTGCAGTTCTTTTTATATATAAAAGTCATATTCCCTCCTTCAATTTAGTCATAAATATGTCTATCTTACGTATTCTTAAATTTGAAAGTAACCATTCTCGCCAATTATAAACAATATACTATAATTATCACTAACGAAAAAAAAGAAGAAGCAAAAACACATGGATATTTTAGTCTTTTTATTATTTAAATTCACTTTTTGTATTCATTGCTTCCAAATATGGATAGATTTTAAAAGTACGTTGATGTCATGTTCTTATATTCTTTCATTTGTTGCGATGTTTTCTGTCCATTGATTTTCCTTTTCACTCTTAAAAGGTTTGTAATAAATTACCGTCTTACCTTTTTCTCTAGACGAGTTAAAATTTTCCTTTTTCTTTTTTTAATGTAACTTTTTCAATTATGACATTAATTATTATATTAGTTTTAAATTAAACGTCCAGATATTTTAAGTATTACATATTAATATACCGGTTAACTTTATTTTAAACTTAGTTGAAAATATTTCAATATATAATACAAGAATAAAAATAAAACACGTAATATAAAAAAGTAAATTGAAATCCAAAAAATAATTGAACAAGGATCGGGATAAGATTTTCATCCCGCATACTTGTTGTAGTCTAGTGCATTTTTGTTAATAACCTGATGTGTTATAGCATACCAGTCCGCAACCTGTTTGAATGTAATTATGTCTTGTGTGGTTGGTTAGTTATTTTTCACGCTCGATACTAATCCTTTTTTTTTCTCTTTCTCAACATGAGGATAAACCGTTTACATATTCAGATCTTTATAAAAAAAACTTAATGTGGTTTAGAAGCATTTAGGTAAAGGGAAGATAATTCCACTGGGCATACCATTCTATAAATTTGTCTTTTCTTCTTTAAAATACATGTGAAGGTTTTTGATGGTTGGAACTTTGAATTTATCTCTTGAAATTCTTCATGTTTTTTTTTTGGACAAAATACTTTGTTCTGACTTTCACAATACTCACAAAAATTTAATGTTGGGTTTTGCATTCATGGTCTTCCTTTAGAGTATTAATAATCGAAAGTGATTTTCTCAATAGCACGTGGAATTGATACACCTTTATTTTATATGACTTTACCAAGAATAAGTCTTGATGCTTCTTTGCATGTGTCTAAGTTGATGTTAATTTGTTATCTTAATCAAATTTTGGTAGAAAGATCACGATTTGCGTTTATTATTGATATGAAATATGAGAAATTGTTTCTATTTTGTTCAAATTGTAAAATAATTAGTCACGATCTATCTAATTGTTGAAAGTTACAACAAGATGCCAATAATATTTTTGGTGGGAAGAAAACAATTGGTCCAAAAATATAACAACAATATCGTCGTAAGGTCGTACAAGATAGGATTACAGCTTCTTTAACTCACGTAGTAGAGCTTGAGGTTCAATCATTTATGGTGCAACTAGTTGTGGTACAACTTATTACTTAGTTTTAGCCCGAGCCAATGATGGTTAATCATGGTAATATTTGTGTTGTAAATATATTTTCACTTGTTAAGAATTTAGATGGTGGTGAGCTAATGAAATTTTATTTCTTGACTGATATGTCTTATGAGGAAAATGTCACTCTTAATGTCAATAGTTTATATGGTTTACAACAATTAGATTCAACTCATACACTACAAGAAAAATTAATATTAATGATAGTCAAAATTCATCAATAATGCTTTAAATATCTCATCAATTAACTTCTACCGACAAAACAAGAATTTCGTCAATAATATTTGTAGGTTTATCAACAAATTTTTTAGTCGATAAATTTTGTCGATAATTATTGACATAAGATTTCGTCGATAAATATTGTGATCTGATCCATCTTCCTCCTCCTCCTTCATTATTCTTCTTCTTTTTCATTGATATCCATTTACAATAGTGGTGAACTTGTGTTTTGATTCCACTCGAATACAATTTTCTCCACCCATCAAACACCATCACCATTCAACCTCTAAAACCCCCATTTCTTCGTCATTCTTCGTTGCCCATTCCAACTCCACCATCTTTATTGGATCACCATCTTTAACCTATATTTTTTGCTTCTATCACCATCATTTTTACCATCAAAATATAAACAGATTCAGAACCTATCACTCTCCACTTTCATCTTCTTCCTCTCTGTTTTATCTCTCCTGTCCAATTCCAATCACCTATCGCTACCAACACCCATTTCCATATAGTCATCTTCGCTCACGAACATGGTGGTGCGTCAGTCTGCGTTTTGGGATAAGGAAGGATAATGATGTTTGTGATGCCTCCCGTAATGATCAGTGTTGTCAACGACAACCTTGAGTGAAGGTGGAATCTTTAGCAAGGATGAGGGCAACTCTTTGACGGTGGATTGCGTGAACGGAGGATTGGCTCTAACATGGACGAAATCAAAGAAAGAAGAAATCATCTTCTAGAGTTTAAGTTTAAGTTTAGTTTGTAATATATCCAAATTTTGACTGGAAATTTGTCATTTTTTTTATTAACAGATTTATGAATGGACAAATTCACATATTATAAGTATTTTAAATTATCGACGAATTTTAAAATTTATAATTATTAATAAAAAGTTCTGTAAAAAAATATAATTTGTAATGCTCACGAATTTTGTTGATAAAAATAAATTTGTCATTAATTTAAAAGATACTTATTTTGGGATTTTATTTTTATTATCAACAAGTCTCACGTGAGTAAAGAACTTAATATCACGTCAACCAAATCTATTAAACTTTAAATATATTTTTAACAAAATTTAAGAAAAAAAATTACTTCTAAATTATAATGTTTCCGTTACTGATATATGTTTTCATTGTTATTTCTAATTGAACTAAAACATTTACTAAATAATATTATATACAAATATTAGTATATAACATTTTTGTATTAGACTTTTCATGACGGTTAAATTTGATCTGACAATCGTTATTATTTTAGTTGTTTAGTTGTTTTCAAATATTAAACAAAATTACGATGATTACAAACTGTTATTAAAAAGTTTGGAAAAAGATAACTGTTATTATCGCAACCATTGTTAAATTAAGTAAAATATATTAAATATAAACTATAAATTATGTATTAATGAACTAATAAAAATCGATTATTTTTCCTCAACTGTCTCCTAAAACAATTCAAGATTGAGTATAATTATTACTGTGCGACAAAGACTTACACGTGTGACTCACTGTGTGTGGAGTCCACGCAGCGGTTCGCAAGTTGTGCAAAGCTTTACCACTGGTGTTGGGGTTGCGGTAGGAAATGAAAGTTAGAGCGGAGGAAAAATATAAAATAGTAATACGTCATTTAATTAGAAATAAATTAAATAATAAAATGAAAAAATGTATAATATAAAATTTTGTGTGTTGAGTTGGTGTTGCTTTTACAGGTACCCAAACCCACTGCATGCTATGCTTCAAACCTACTGTTTCGTTCTTTCTTTTCAGTTTTCAGTTTTCAATTTTGATTGATTGATGGATGGATGGATGGATGATGATACGATGCTTCACTCCATCTCCTTTCCTTTCACTCTTTATGCCTCACGACTCACTGCATTCTTCTTTCTTCTCCATCATCACATGTATGCGTAATTCAAGTATAATAATAATAATAATAAAATCATTTTTCATTTCACTTTCTTTTATCAACGTAGATTCAAAATAAACACTACAAAAAAATAGTTTATCAGTAATCAATTTTAATGATCAAAAGTTGTTAGTTACTATAATTACTAATTTAAATACAAGTTTACAAAGTAAAAAAATTATTGGTTACTAAAATAGTTACTATTATAAATAAAAAATTATAATTGGTCACTAAATTGGTTTTTAGGATTAGCTACCATAGTTTTGGCTACCAAAAAAAACTGGTTACTAAAATTTAGCTACCTAAGTTTTGGCTACCAAAATAACTTAGTTACTAAATTGCTCTCTAATTAATTAGTGACAAATTTAGTAACCAATTATAATTTTTTATTTATATTAGTGACTATTTTAATAACTAATAAATTCTAATTTTGTAAATTGATATCTAAATTTGTCACTATAGTGATTAACAATTTTTAATCACTAAAATTGATTACTAATAAAATATTTTCTTGTAGTGAAAATATCAAGTGATTTTCAGTTAATAATCATGCTAATGATGTTCAACGAATATTAGTTAAGATTAATAATATCACTTTTATTAAAAGTAAAATATGAAATGAGCTTACTTTGAGTATTTGGGTTTTATTTCTATTTTGTTACGTATGTTTTATTGAAATTCTAAATGGAGTTTCCTATGAATTTGACCTAATTAAAATTTCATTAGAATGGGTAAATCCAATCATAATATATTAATTTTATAAAATTTAGAAATATACAATTTCTATTCAAAGATATTTTATGATATATTTTTAAATAAAAAATATACCAACGTAATCCTGTATGTGTAATAAATTGAAAATTTATATACTGATTTGTAAAGCTTTTACTATCAACTTTAGTTTATAGTAATGTTTAAGTTTAGAAAACAAGGCGTCAAAGGCAATGTTAAAATCCTTCTTTTGTTGTATCGAAAATTTTAAAATTAAACAAAATTTAAATATAGTTTTTATTAAGAATAAATATTTTATTACACTATATAAAAATAAATTAAAAAGATAACACTTTTACATTACTTTAAAATTAAAATGCATACTCTTTTATATAATGTTTCAAAGATTCATTTTTTAAATGAATTCGGATTATAATTAATTAAAACTTTAATTTATGTAGCGTAGAAAAATATATTTAATTTAATATGATATGAACATTTATAATTTAAACTAAATGACACTATAAGATCAGATAAAGATAAAACTGTTTTGAAATGTAACAAAAAGAAAAATTAAAATTAAAAAAGTGTTTTCATTTAAAAACCAAAATTCCTATTTATAATGGTATTTGGTTCTTTTATATGCAAAAAGAAGAAAAACACGGTTGCCTTTACTTCAAAATCTTTTTAATTATTAACAATTTTAAGTTTTACCAAACAAAATGCAGACCTTCTTCAACAAGGACTGTCATAGGATGAATAATGGGCTGGAGATTTTGTTTTGATGAGTTCTAAATAAGTTTATGTAAGATATTATATGATACCATTTTTAATTTAAAATTTTAAAATAATAAATTTATGAGTGATTATACTTATATATCAGTTTTTTTACTATTTTTATCTAAAGTAAAATTTCAGACTTATTTTAAATTCCTGATCGGTAACATGCTCAATTAATCTAATTAATATAATAGTAATGTATTAAAAAGGTTAGACTTAAATATTTTTTATCCCTTGTGAAAATTGAAATTAATTTTTTTTTTAATTTTGATCTAATTTAGTTTTTCAATTTTATAATTGCGTGAATTTAGTCCTTTCATTACTAAAAATTCTCATATTACATAAGTTTTTTCTTGTAAATTTGTTAAAAAAATTTGTAAGAAAAAACTTTTTTCGGTAGAATTTTAATTGGTAGGTAATTCCTTCGCGGATAATCATTTTCTACAAAATTATAAAATTTTCAAGTATTTCCTACAAAATTTGTTGCGAAAAGTGTTTATACAAAATATTTTGCAAGAAAATTGGTAGCAATTTCTTGCAATTTTTTTTTTCACAACAAAATTTGTAAGTATTTCCTACGAAAAAAAATTTTAAAACAAAATTGGCAGGAAATATGAGTTTTTTTAGTAGTGTTTTATAACCAGATATTGTTAAGTTTATTTGATGTTTCAAATAAGTTTCATTATAACATTTTCGCTTCAATATTAGCTGAGAAACGAGTTTAAAAAGTCAAATAAATTTAACAAAATTTAGTTATAAAGACTAAATTCACGCATATATTAAGTTAGAAGACAAAATTAGGTCAAAGTTTCGAATATAAACTAATTCTAATTTTCACTTAAAGTGAATAGACAAAAAATATATTTAACCAAATATAAGCAGATAGATATCTTGAATGAATCGTTATTTGTTCGTAATCTCATAGCATTGCTTTCAGAAACTAGAATTATATTATTTTACAAATCTAAACATTACCCTAAAGTGTACATAGTTTATTTTTGTTTGTAAAGTTTATTGTATAGTAATTTTGTGTTTATCTACATCTAACTCATACTTTTTCAGATTTAAACCAACTTTACTCAACGAAAAGTGTGTGTTTTTGCTTGTAGGTCTCATTATTGAGTGAATGAAACATATATTTTCCATGCATGCATGTATTTATTTCAAATATAAACCACATCTACAATTTATAAAAATCCATACAGCACACATATAGAGAAATAAAGAGAAAGGTTTGCATCAAAGTGAAGAAGACGATAAAAAAGTGAGCCAAACTATGAAAGTGCAGTGTACGTAGCTGTGAAGGGGACAAGAAGTACTGCATATATACGATGAGTTTGTGGTTAATTTGGTTGGTGTTGCCGTGCATGGCATGCCTCAAATTCTATGTAGTTCTTCCTAATGTCTACACATGAAACTAATATAGCTGCTTCTGTTCACAAGCTACTTGCAAAACCTTTGTTTTGTGGGATGTTACAAACAGGTGAGACAATTTGGTGAGAGAAATATGAGAAAATGAAAAGCTTCACACACATGAAAAATTGAATAATTGAACATAGTTTCTTCACTGAGGTTGTCTCGGAAGAGTCTGAGGGGATCTATGTTTCTTTATACAGGTTACTTGATGATGATGCAGCAACACAGATAATTGTTTTGTTAACTGTGTGGTTTTGATTTAGGGTTTTCCAGAACTGTCATAATTTGGTTCTATACAAGAGAAATACGATTCAACATCTTATTAAATCGATTCAATAATTTAGTGAATTTTATTTATTTTACTTCATATTTTTCTACATGACATTATTAATTAAAAGTTAGTTAGTACAATTAAATTTGGCTTAAATTAAATTATTTTTTATAATTACCTCTAATTTTAGTGAGTCATTCTTTATTTGTTTTTCAAATGTCATTATCCGTTTTATTTCCTTCGGTAGATCTCATTGTTTATAAATTTGGGACTCTACTCTTTATTGAATACGGACAAGTTTTTAAAGTGATTTTTTAAAGGCGGGATACACTTTAAGAAAAAATTTAAATAACAGTAAATTTTGGAGAAAAAAATAATTTCTAAACTGATTTGAATGAACACTCTAATTTTATTATTTATGCCACTTTAGTTTTTTTTTATAGTTTAAATACCTTATTTTAGTTCAAAATAATAATCAAATAAATCAAATTAGACTATCTGAACCAAATCAATTCAGCTAAAAAAAAATCAATTTAACAAAAATCAACAATAAAACATATCATAACAATCTTAACTGAAAAAAAATTCACTTTGAGCCCTTAAACTCCATTCACAATTTTGAAAAAAAATATAAATAAATAAATTTGGAACTAACATATATTGAAGAAAATGATTCTTGGTGAAAGGGATAGGTGCATCAATTTTTTGTTATAGAATGAGAGACATTGAGCTGAAAAAAAAAACAAACAAAAACTATTATGTTAAGCTGTTATGGGTTTTTTGTGTTCATTATGACTGATTGTGATATAAATGGGATGTGAAATTGTTGAAGAGTGCAAAATTGAGAGGTTGAAAGAACATATAGGTTGGGTATGATATTCTGTTTAAATTATTTATGTTTGATTTAGTTTGGAAATGATAAGTTTGGTTCTCAATGACTATTTTCAAGAGAAAATACTACTCTTTATGTAGTCGAAGTGTATTGAAGAGGGATTACAGGAGTGAGATTATCGTGACTCAACTAGTATTTCGTTAGGGATGACAAATGAACCTGTTCTGGTAGGTATAGTCCGAACCGTCCCTGTTTGATGGGAAATCGTCGCATTGACTAAATATGAGTATGAGAAATATCGGGTTTTTTCCATTGAGTATGGGAAATGGGAACGAGGATGGGGATGTACATATCCACCTTATTCCCATACCCGCCATAATACTCATATTTGCTCTATCCTCGTCTCCGTTTAAATTATCAAAATACTAATAGTCTATTAAGTAACACACATACACACACACACACAAATATTTCTATTTTTTATTTCTTCTAATTTAATTTAAATTAGAGTATAGCGGATACGGATATCCACGGATACAGATACTATGATACCCGTCCTGTTAACATGCGGGTATAAAAAATATTCGTATCCGTTACTCGCGGGTATCTATTTACAATATCCACCTTCTATCTGTTACGAGTTTTATTCGCAGATACCCGTGGGTACGAAATTTTTTGACATTCCTAACTGTCAATTATTTGTTTTTTGAAAAGGACCTTATTAAAATATTTTTTCAAAAATTAGAACATAATTGACACATTTTTAAAAGTGAGTATCAAACTAACACATCCGAATAAAAGTGGGTAATAAGAGATTAAAAAAACATTTTAGGTGATTTAAAATTTTAAAAATATTGAATAACTAAAAAACAATTTTGTGAAATTGATTAAAAAAAAGTATGAAGACCGAAGAAATCACGTATATAACTGTTAATTACATGTTTTATACGATAACTTCAATTTCGTACTTTCATATTAAAATATGTAATCACATGTTTAAATTTTGATAACACTTTAATATAAAATTTATGGATAGAAAGACTAAAATATTTTTTAGATAAGTAAAATTACAAAAATGATATAATATAAAATAAAAGAAACAGGGTAGTTAGTTAACTTGGAGATGAATTGAACAAAGGATTTTTGGGGCGGTGGAATATAGGCATAATGTTGGTGCCAAATTCCACAAAACGAGGATCCCCATTTTTTAAATTATCCCGAAATTTAGAGAATCTAAATACCTCATTTCTCTTCACCATCAAACCTTTTTCAAAGTGCACTTCCTTATCACTTTCACTCTACGTTTTCCATCACTAGATACTATATGTATTCATAAAGACAACTTTAGAGGTTCTATTTATTATAAAAACAATTATAACAATTAAACTAACTAAAAATTTTCGTAAGAATTATTTTCTATTATAATTTTTTTATAAAATGAAGCTGTGAAGTTTAATTGAGATAAGAATAACCTTATAAGATTATATATTATCTTTTATTATATTACAATCATGTTATTTGAGATTTTTTTTTTTGTGTGGATTACAAATAAAGAATGCATATGTGTATATATTTTCTTATTTATAATATTTTTTGATGGAATTTTACGTATATAAGCATAGTTTATATACTTGTGTATTGTCTTAACTCCCTTTCTTCACTTAGTCGTGTTATTACTTATTTAATGAAAGTTTTTGTCTAAGATCATGTTAGAGTCATTATATCAAATATGAAATAATTTTTTTTATAAAACTTTATGTAAATGAAAATTATTTTATTTGTAAAACTTTATGTCAATGAAAAATATTTTATTTGTAAAACTTCATGTCAATGAATTTTTTTTTAAGAATAAAAAAATAAAACATTAATATATTTAAGAATAAAAAAAAGAAATATGAATATGAATATATTATAAGAATGAGCAAACCGTAGTTTTTTCTTAGATTAAAATTAAAGCCTTAATTCGATGATAACGAATGATAATTTTATGTCAATTTATCCTGTTTGAATTACATAAATGAAGTTTTATTCTTATAACAAAATAATATGAAATATATAAATATTTTTATTTAAATTTTATCCTTTTTATGCTCTCTTAACTAGATCCCACTTAGAAAAATATTTTTCTTTTATAATGTCAGTTTTCATAATTGTGGATGCGTGAAAGATTTAAATATACAATTTTGATACATGATCATCCATTTCATCACCATATGAAAAAATCATATTGTAACACTATACAAAATAAAGTAAGAAGATGTTTTATAAGAAAATAATAATCAAATAGTGAGAAAAGGTAGTGCATAAAGGAAAAAAAAAAATTGTTATCAAAATGTTTTGATGCTTTTCACCATCACAACGAAACTAATTTTGTTGGTGTTGGCGAATACTATCAATATAGTGTATAAAACTTATCATGGAAGCATAATTTTCGTTGACAAAACTATGCTCAAATGAGTTTTTAATATTCATTTTGTTATAAGAAGAAAATAAAAAGTGAAATGAAAATAACACGAGTAATATGGTGAAAAAAAAATGAAAATTGAGTAAAAACAATATAACATTTTTTTGGCTAAACTCTACTTTTTCTGATTTTCATGTGTTCAATAATATCTAAAAAGAAAAAAAGTTCAGCTTTCTTGTGTGCAGTTTCGGAGTGCACGTGCATAGTTTCCCTTTCATCGCCCATAATTTTTTCCAACCTTTTTGTTTTTTATTCATAAATAGACAACCACTTGATTTTATTAGCCTGCAAATTATTAATGGAGTATGTTAGTGTATAACAAATGTTACAAAGTACAAACTTAGTAGTTTCTCACAGTAGTGTATATAACAATTTGCTATGATAGAAACTCACTGGTTTTTCAATTAGTTGAAAAAAATTGGGACTAATTTTAATTTTAAAGTCTTGTTAGATATCAACATTCTGGTACGTGAGAACCCAGAACAATATATGTTTAGAAGTTTAAGTTATAAAAACATTATATAAAAAAGAAGTTAGACTTCTCATTTCTTAAAACAACAACCATCTCTTAAACTATTTTCCTATTTTTTTTCTTTACTTTACTTTACTTATCTCTTCAATTCAATTTGCTTGATTATTTTTCATTTTTCTGAAGATTAAAAACCGTAGAAGTACTTCTTTTGACAATGACGAATACTATGAAAGTTCCCGATCAATTTTTTTTATTTAGGTAAGTCAATTTTTCCATTCCTTTGAGCTTCAATCTGATATGAGTGCATGTGACTTCTCTTGGTTGCACATAATGTTTTTATGCACAAATTAGAGTTTATATGGTCCTATTAGTTGAAATGTATGACCAATGGTCAAATGGACCTCTAAATTGTGGACTGTACTAAAACTATTATAGTAGGTCATCAAACCGATAATCAAAGGTAAACATTTAAAATGTTTTAAATTGAAATTGAGAGTTTATAACCTACAAAATATTGAAATCATTTGGGAGTCTAATTCAACGTAACTTTGTGGTTTTGGTTTTTATGCTCTATGTTGTTTTTGGTACAAACATGTTTTTGTTTTTGGTGTATTGTATGATTGTATGGGGATGAAGCCTTTGAATTGTTAGCATGTAAGAAATTGTTGAATAAAATTTATGTGATGTGTTTTGAGAACATGTTAAGACATAATTGAAATGGTATTGAGAGGGTTGAGGCTTTAGGCTAGAATTAAATATAAAAAGAGATGTATAGAAGAATTCCTTATGGAAGCTAATTTCCCTATAAATTTAATATGGTGCTGTTGAAAGAAAAAAAATGTTTATTTTCCTTATGTATAGAACACTTGTCTTTATTTTTCTTTTGGAAAACTATGTCAAACCTATTTCTCATATTTTGAAATACTTTTAGATGTTTAAAAAATGTTATTTTGAAATACAATCTTAAAGGAATGTAATAGTCTTTAAATTTTATCTACATAGACATGTATAACATTTTGAGTATTGATGTTATCAAGTAATGACTATAAATTGTTGACTTCATAGTTTTTTATGTTACATGTCCTTGATCATCACTAACCATAAGTCGGCACTTTTTTTAAAAAAAATAGAACTATGGGTAAAAGCTAATTTATTTTTTATATATATTTCTACCATGTTCAATAGTCTCATATAGGTTAGATGTTGATGTCTATAACAGTTTAAATACCCATCTATCATTCCATTCTATGAGATGTCTTTTAAAGATAAAATGATAACAAAGCACACGTTCTAAAACATACGATGTCTTAGATATATCAAGAAAATTAATAACATTATTTTTATAATTTAAATTTATAAATAGTTTCTTTTTTGTTCTTACATATGTTTTTTTCTCTCTAGCTTTTGGTTGTTAAGTTAAATGTAAGTGTCGCATTTATTGATTGTACCTTTTTAAGAAAATTCGCACACCCTTCTTTTAATTTACACTATCTCTATATATTTTGTTTCATAAAAAAAAGGACAAGAAAAATTCTAATTGAATTTTCCGTCTATATTCTTTTTTTCCATTAGAAAAAGAAGAGCATGAGAGTAACATCGTAGAAAAAGACAAGATGTTAACACATTAACTCTTTTTGTTGATGTAAGTGTATATTTTCATATAATGTGGTCCAAATCCAAGCTCCTCATTCCCCGATATCTAAAGGCTAAAAAATGTGTTGAATTGTAGATTTTTGTCTTCATATGTACAAAAGATAAATCTTTTGGCATGTTTAAGTATTAATTTCGTCCCTTTTGGATAATCTCTTTACGTATGATTTGTTCTTACTTTCTATTCACTTTTTAATTTATTCACCTTTGCTTTATTCCCTTTTAGGATAGCTTAAATAATGATACATAATTTGCAAGTCAATTTAGATATATGTTTGTGATGTACCTTAAAACAAGATAATTATCAGTTAATAAAACTCCTCCAACTGATAACTATTTATTCTTTTCATTTTCAATATTTAAAAACATTATTTGATATCTACAACTCTACACAGAAAAGAAAATTAATTCATAACTAAATTAAATGACTAGCATATATAATATAATTACTTAATTAGTCGGATAATGCTCACTTTTGTTCAGATGTGTCAGTTTGGTACCCGTTTTTAAAAATGTGTCAATCTAGTCCCAACTTTTGAAAAAGTGTTTTAATCAGGTTTCTTACAGACAAAAATTACTAAAGTTGTTAACTTAATTCATAACTTTTACCACTAAATTTTAATATAAATATCAATACTTAATTTTGTAAGTCATTGTAGTCATTTTAAATATCAGTATAATTAACGGTAGTAATAATTTTTTGCTGAAAAAGGACCAATTAAGACATTTCTTAAAAAGTTAGGATTTAGTTGATACCTTTTTAAAAGCAGGTAACAAACTGACACATTTAAATGAAAGTGATACCATCCGACTACTAATTTAACCTAATATAATATACACGAGTGTAAGAATGATCGAGCCTTTTCAGGTTTAATAGTGGTGACACGTGTTTATGCAACAATACCCCAATTATTGGTCAAAGATTATTCAATATCATGATCTTTCTAATTTCTTTGTTTATTCAAAACCATGATCTTTGTGATTAGTAGATATTAAAAAAAACGTAGGAAGAGATTGGTCAAAAGAAAAAAAGATTCATAAACCATAACCCGAAACAGTGTGAGTTAGTGAGTGAGTAAAGAAAGTTATCATGATCATAAGTCAAACTCAAAAGCAAAAAAAATGAAAAAAAGAACTAGGTGGTGTGTTCGAAAAAAGAGAAGCTAGCAATGAAAACGAGGTGTAAATGTTTGTTATTAGTTGCTTTAGAGAAGTTTGTTTATAATAAAGATGCTGATAGCACAATGAATATGCATTGAAAAAATTGAATTAATGTGGGTTATGAAGAAGATGTAGAGCATATAAATAAGAGCCGACAAGGGTGCTTGTGGCGCATAGCATTAATTGGTTAAACAACTTGACATGATAAGCTGCGTTTGGCATATTAGCCCACTAATTCAATTAATGGGAACTCTAGGTCGTAGCTTCATAGTTCTACAAGTGTGTTCAGTAACTATCCCTATTGCACATTATCAAACTTCCAAACATTGTTCTTGACTTTTCGAAAACGATTGTTTAGGGTACTAGCCTATGAACTTCTCCAACTTTCTGTTACTTAATTTAATCGATTCGTTTACAACTTTGTCCAACTAAAGCACAACAAGAAGAAGATGCATGCTTCATGCTTTTCTAAATTATTCTTCATTCTCCTCTTGCTCGTCAAAAAGGAATTCTAACAAAATCATCACCACCTCTAAAACATTGTATCGGATGATATTATTTGTACGATAATTTGTTAAGATTATAAAACTGGATTGTAAAGTGAAGTTTGCATCTACTTATATACTGTAAACTCGTTTTATCTTTAGTCGATATAGAATCTTCAATACCTTTTATGTCGAAACATATATATTTTGAGTGTGAGACTATACATTAGTAGGTGATAATGGTGGTCCCATAACGATAACAATATAGACACAACAAATAACAAATTTTTTTACATAAGATTTATAATTTGTTAGGATAAAGGACAGGTGAAAGGGTACAAATATTTTTAATGATATGAATGGTACAACTGGATACAACTTAATGAGAATCATAGTGCAATCGAGAGAAATGTCAAATGTTTGTCATGGATGAATTATGGGTATGTTTATTTTCTTTTTGGTTTGTGAAAGAAAAAGCATGGAATAGTGGTAAGTGGTTGACGTGATGAAGATCTTCAAATCTTAATCTTCTTTTATACTCTCACTTTCTTCACTACAGCGAAAATCAATTCGTAGCGTAAGTGTATGTGTAAGGTCATTTCAATACCTAAAGTGCTCTCACACAACAGTTATAAGGGTTTTATGTTGCCCTAATAATCTCTATACACTCTAGTTTTCTTGCAAACACCCTAACCAAGAGCCTTTTTTTTTCATTCTTTCGGTTTAAATATCATCTTCATTCTTCAACAATTATAAAAAAAATTGTTTTTTTTGAAATTAAATTATAAAATAATTTTTTTTTTTATTTTATATGAAAGTTACATACGAAGAGTTCGTATAAAAATATAGCATATTTGAGGGCAGAGTCCATTCATGGGTCTAATTTTAGGGTCAATCGTACAATGATATACGAAGAATATAGCAGATCATTAAGCATTGTCTTCATTTCTATGTTATTAACCACTCATGGTGGAACACTCATATGTGAGGGTTCAAAAATCCTTGGTTAGACCTTTTTTGTCAATCACGTATGCGTTAATTTTTTTGGGTTAAATATGTTGTTGGTCTCCCAAAATTTAGTAAAATTTGAAATTAGTCCCTCATCGAAATTTTTGACCAATTTAGTCATTTATCTTTAATGCGTGAATTTAGTACTTTTAATATATTTTTGTTAAGTTTATTTGAAGTTTCAAACGCATATTTTATGATAATATTTGAGTTAACATTTAAGAGAAAATATGTCAAACCATGTAAACAATTTAAATTTTATCATGAAATGCGCTTGAAACGTTAGATAAACTTAACAAAATTGGGTTAAAGTGACTAAATCCATACATTTCTAAAGATGAACGACTAAATTGGTCAAAAGTTTCGAAGAGGGACCAATTTTAAATTTCACTGAAACTTTAGGGACAAAAACATATTTAATCCTAATTTTTTCACATCCTTTAAATTGTGTTGTTCATTTTCTCTTGTTTCAAAATAAATAAATATTCCAAAATATTAAAATTCCCATTAGGAAATAAAAGAGACGGGTCCAAAATAAATTGAAGGGTAAATGGTACCAAAGAAATTAAATTGAAGAATCACCTTGGTAAGATTCAGGCCTCATTTGAGGGCAGAGTCCGAATTTGTATGAAAGGTACCTAAATTTGGGCCCAAAGGCTACTATGGGCCATTAATTTCACCATTTGCAACTTCTATTTATACTCCAAACACATGCAAGAGATTACTTTTTGCAATCCATGGTTTCTTCCTGGACCTCTATGAGGGTGTTGGAAAAGTCTAAGTGTCCATTTGTTTGAATCATATTTAAACTACTTAAAATTACATTTTTTAAATGTCAGTAAGCATATTTTTCCGTCGTTATTTTATATTTTTTAACGTATTTATCGGATACGAATGAGTTTATATAGTGTAATATCGTTTTGTTAAGGATTAAATTAGTGTAACATGTGTAAACGATTATACATAAATGGTAATGTGTCATGATGAGAAAACGTCTCAGTAAATTTAATATAAAAAATAAATTACTAATGTTTCACTAAAAATATAGGGACATTTTTTTTTTCATTTTAACAAGAGTGATAACTTTCATTTAAAAAAACATGATTTAAAATAAAATTAGTTGATGAAATTTAGGACGACTAAAATGAATTACAGAGAAATTAGAACGATTTTATCATCACGTGAAATATGAAAAAGCTTTTATTAGAACAATACTTGAAATGCTAATACAACTCTTTAAGTATGGGGATAAATACTTTTTAGATATGATAATTTTATCATATAAATCAAATCATTTATTATATTTTCGATGAATCAAATTAATATAAAATGAAAATAAAATATAATTTAATTTGAAAATAAATAGTATAGTTATAAAAATGAAAATTTTAAAAAAATACGGCTGACTAAAAATTAAATTGAAAAATACTTATTTTTAATTTCAAGATAATAAAATACGGATCATACTAAGTTTCTGCGGAACTATAACTATTACATCGTAAGTTCAAAACCAATGTAATATAAGTTTTTTTTTTTTTTAATAAATCAACTAAATTTGGAACAATGTGAAGTTATAATCGTCAATCAGAAACATTATAGTGCACCATAAAACTAATTTTCGGTTTATATATCCACACAAATACCAAAACTTATCTAAAAACAAAGTGAACACTTAAATCAATTAAAAACCATAGTATCCATAACTATTAATTCAAAATAAACTAGCTACAACACAATTTCTAAATACCACAAAAAATTCTAAATCATAATAATTACTAATTTCTAATTAGTAAATACTTGGCCCACTTTTAACGAATTTCTTCAACTATGTCAATGTCCAATAAATCTTCTTTTGAGAATATTTAAAATACAAAATAAGTATTAGTTTTCGTAATACATATATGAAACATCTAATTTATTTAACTATTTAAATTGATTTAATACCTCGTCCTAAAAATCAACAATACTAACACAAATGATCCACATTCAATGCTTGACATAATAATCTCATTCATAACTTTCATGTTGTCTAGTGTTCTAATATATGAAATTCAACATAGTTAATTGATTAGAAAAGCGAAACAAAAATATTATAATAATTTGATTGAAGTACTAAATACCTTAGGAGTAATCCAACATAGATTATGTGAAGATGGAGTGGATTGACCGTCTAAGACAATGCATTATATTAAGCTAAAATTACAATGCACGTTTGAATTAAAAGATACCATTCTACCACAACTTTCATATTTGCAGTTGTCTTTTTATATAATGAACAAAACCATACCACTATATTATAAGTGGGACAAATAAGCATCAATTGTCAATAAGACCTAACATATTATATATATAACATGTAAATTTAGTAATTTTTAGATATGCCTTGAAAAAATGCGCCATGTAAATTTTCTTTAAAGAGATTATTGAATCTATCGGTGAATGTAGATATTATATTCCATCTCTTTATTTCCAAACTTTTGTGTTGACCGAGGCTCGATGAAACCATAAATTTAAGCATTCCCTATGTTGATAATAAATTCATTCACATACTCATGTTGTCATGTAAATATTAGTCACAATAGTTGTTGCCATGAAATATAAGTTAAATAAATAATATGAAAAAAAATCAAAATGTACTCACATCATCAATAATTGAATGACTACGATGTTCAATATCTGATTATCCTAAATGCTTTTAAAGGGATAATGATATTTTGACCCTTTTTTTTAGTCACTTTTAACTCGTCATTCTACAAATATTTAATAAAAATGTCAAATTTATTAAGAATATCATTATAAGTTGTATACAAAAATTAAATTGAGTGTCAATTTAAAAATGGACAATATTGCTTCATTTGTAAAAAAATTGAGACTAAATTGAAACTAAAAAAAAATTATAGGGACCAAATTGTATCATTTTGACATGTGACACAACTATGAAGTGATATATGTAAAAAATTAAAAAAAAAATTAAAAGAAATTGAAAAATATAAAAAAATAAAAAAAAAAACAGAAATTGACACGTGACGTTGACTTTAACATCGTCTGATCAAAATTAATGGCAAGGACCAAATTGAATCATTTTTAAGAAAATGAGAACCAAATTGAGACAACGAAAAAACTTGAGGATCAAATTGATATTACTTAACAAATAGAGAACCAAAAGAGTAATTTAACCAAAATAGAAATTATATATATAAGATTTCTTAATTAATTGTGAATATTTTAATAATTTAAACGAAAACGGGTATTATGACGGAGATATGTACATCCTCATACCCATCCTCATAATAATCAATTGAAAAAATCGAAAATTCTTCATCCCATACCTAGTCAATACCAAAATTCCCGTCAAAACATAAACAAATTCAAACAATATCCATAAAAACGGATTTGTTTATAATCTCTATTTTATACACATTCCTAACATTCCTAAATTCAATACGTTCACCACTTACAATAATCTCCTTGATAAACATCATGTCAACATTCTATTATCAACCTCAAATCACATCAATTTACGGTTCACAAATCATCATTCATAATTACATTTTTTATATAACAATTTTTGTAATAATATCAAACAAACCAATTAAAGATAATTAAATATTTTCTACACATGCACACACACAACAACAACTATATTCATTTAACTAAAGAAACACCTTTTAAAATAGGTTTTATTCGACATTTTAACTTAATTAAAAAAATTTCACCTAAGGAAATACCTTCCTTGCTCCAAGAAAAATTTGAATCGTATATAATCTTTTTCTTTTGAGAGATTTTTACTTAATAAAAATCACCCCTGATTCACCATTTAAATCTCATAACTCTAATGTTAATATAGTTTTACGTTTCAAAAACGTCATTATGACCAAATCAAACACACACAATTCATATTTTTTTTAGCGTAAGGTGCTATCAAATTTTAATTAACTTCCCTTAAAATTCTAGATAATTGAACAAGTTTTGCACTATAAAAAATCTTTAAATAATAATTAATGTTAAAAATAAAAAATAATTAATCACTATTGTAATTAATTTAGATACCAAGTTTATAAATTAAAACTATTAGTATCTAAAATAGTCTTTATCATGAATAAAAAAAAGTTATAACTAGTTTATGAATTAAACTCTAAATTGATCATTAACATTAGTTACCGATGCTTTGACTATCAAATAAATTATTATCTAAATTTTTCTATCTTATTTTTAGCCTTTAAATTGATTGTTATTTAAATTTTTTTTATAGTATTTATTTAATAAAAGTTGTCCAAACTTATTCCTAGAAAATCCTAATCAATCAAATCAAAGGTACTACTATAATCTTAATAAGGGATTCATTTTGTTAATAAAACAACATGCAAACAACATTGTTAGGCATGTAACCAGGGATGACAAGAATATTTGTATCTGTGGGTATTCTTAGATAAAATCTGCGACGTATAGTTAGTATCCACAAATATTTATAAACGGATCGAGTGTGGGTATCATACTATCTGTACCATGAGTATCTATTACATGCAAAAAAATTAAAATTAATATATATTTCATTAAGTTAAACTTAATTAAAGTTAAAATTTAATTTATATTTTATTATATTAATTTCAATTTTAATTAAAATTAAAATTATATTTTATTTCATATTTTTTGAAATTTTAATTAAATTTTATTTTAAAATATTTTAAAATATTTTTCCTTAAATATTTGTGGACATTTTTTAAACGGGTATCCGTACGGGTAACAGGTGAATTTTTTTGTTACAGATCTGGTTACGAATAGACACTATCTATACTTGACCCGACCCAACCCAACCCATTATCATCCTACATTCAACCAATCCAAAACTCCAAAAAAAGAAAAAACAAATAAAAATTTATTCCATACAAAATTATGATTTATAAACTATGTTCTCCTCTTGGCTGGCATCATTATGGAAAACTTGGATTAAAAAAAAAAAAGAAGGTATAATTACTGATTTGATTTCCTAATTTTTTGGTTTAGTTTAATTTTGTCTCCTTATTATTCGTTGGTTCAATTTAGTACTCCTATTATTTAGAATGGTTCAATTTGGTCTTCTCCGTTAAGTTAGAGTTAAAACCGTATTCGTACAAGACATGTGTCAAGCTGTAAAATTTTTATTTTTTTTAAAACGATGTATAAATTTGAAGATTTAAGTGTAGTGATTTGATGTATAAATTCAAAATAATTATTTTAACACACACACACACACACACACACACACACACACACACACACACACACACATATATATATATATATATATATATATATATATATATATATATATATAAAATTTATAATTATACTTATTTACTAATTTGGTCTCAAATTGAAAAAGGACAAAATTGGATCGTTTTAAAGAATTGAGGTACTAAATTGAACTAACATGTTATGATTGTAAATTGCCATGTGGTAAAGCAGTAACTTAACATGTGGCAGTTTATTAATTGTTGAAAAAAAAATTTTAAAAAATTAAAAGAAATTAAAAATTTTACGGCTTGACACATGTCCTTAACGGATACAGTGTTAACTCCAACTTAACAAAGATGATCAAATTGAACCATCTTAAATAATTAGGGTACTAAATTAAACTAACCAATAATAAAGGAACAAAATTGAACTAAACCAAAAAATTAAGAGACCAAATCAATAATTATAAAAAAAGAACCAATGTATAAAAAATCTAGAAAGAAAACACTGAAAAGATTGTTAGGGAAATAGTATTTTTTATTAAATAAAATTTAAATTGATAAATATTCTATTAATAAATTTTTCAACTTTAGCGAACAAAATATTTAAACTTTCATCTTATTTAAGTCACTTATGCTCTTAAATAAATTTAACTCAATTCTTATAAAAGGTGATGAAATTTGCAAAACATGGTCAAAAAAATTTAGTATAAAATATAGAATTTATTGTCAAAAAAATATATTCTTTCTCTTAATATAAGCAACCTCTCTTCTTATTATAGTTGTAATTTTTTCTATTACTTTTCATCCAACACTAATAATTTATACTTTATTTTCTTTATTTGTCAAATTTGGAATGTAGTGAAGAGGGTCATGCAAAGAAAAATGTGGTATCTTTTTATGGTGAGATTCATGGGATTTGTTTTTGTTGTTTAAGAAAAAGAGATGAAAACCTCTATGCACAGTTTGGGCTTATTACATTAAATGCTTCTTCTAATTGTGTAAATAATTCACAAGCCTTCCAAAAATTGATTGCTTGAGTTGCCAACTATTTCCAACTTTTATTTTACTTATATAACAAGTTTCCAACTTCCAACCCACTCAAAACCACAACACTTTATCAAAATCCCTTTTTTTCTCACCAAAACTCAACATCAAAGGTGCTAAACCCCATTATACTTCTTTTTTTTTCAATCATATTAGAGTTGAAGGATAGATTTAAAATGTCTTTGGTCTAAATATTCCTTTTTGATTTGTGGCTAACGTTATAATGAAATTTTAATTTTATTTTACTTTAACATGTATTATAGTTGTATTTTTTTTTAAATATTAATTTAAGAGTACTTTAACAATTTTTTAAATTATTAAATTAATATTTATTGTTTATTTTACTATATTAATCAAATTATTTTAAAAAAAATCACTCATTTCTTATTGATTTCTATATTCTTTCTCTTAATATAAGCAACCTCTCTTCTTATTATGTTTATTTTTCTTTTCTTCCTTTTTTATTTCACTTTCCACCCTTAATCTAAAGAGATATAGGTTAAAATAAACAAAATACACCACTTAATTGCTCAAAACAATAAATAGCAAATCATAATTCGTACTTTTTTAAATATAAAGCTACTTATCCTTTTTCATTTATATTCCTAATAATACTAATCACAGGCACTAAAAACTATAAATAAGTTATTGATAATAATGTTAATTTTGTGAAGTTTCACAATTCAAAACACAAATGGGACAATTTGCTAACATGATTTTACCATTGGCATATAGTTATTCCTTATACAAGTGAAAGAATGTCCGATAAGAAAATCAATTCCATGAATAAGTATAATTTTCTTTTTCATATTTAAAGATTTTATATCATTTAATAATCAAGACAACAACGGTTTTTAAATGTCATCTATTCTTCAACTACCAATACACCTTTTAAATACAAAACCATGCAGAACTCAACAAGTTTAATATTATTTTAGAAGATTAGAATTTACATCCAAAAGTTTTGTAGTGGGGTGATGACCATAAACCATTCTTTTTAAAACATTTATTTTGTTCTTTTGAGATCTTAAGGGTACAAATAAGAGCCACTGAGTTTCAGAAATTTGGGAATCTTCTCTTTACCACATGTAATATATGAAGGGGCACTCAAGAAAAAGTATAAATGTTATATCAAAAGACAAAATCAATGAAGATTATGACAATAGATTTTGCACTGTTGGAAAATGGAATAGCATCACCTCCCAAATTGAAGGGTACCTAGTACCTACAATGGTTACATTTGACCAACATTTGGTGGGTGTGTCCACAAACAAGAAATTGTAGATGAAAATCAAACTATGAAATTTACAAGTACATGGCATAGTAGTTTTGATCTTGGACCAAAAATAATGAGAAGGGGCCCATAAGTTTGATTCCAAATTGAAACCACATCATGGAAAGGTCACTTGTCCTACAACTTCCCATGCCATGTGGAAATTGGATGGCAACATCTATAATTACTACCATGATGGCCACTTGATGAGTCATTCAAGTTTGAACATAAATTAAACTGAACTCACAGTAAAAGTTTGGAAATTTTGCATCACAAGGGACCCAAAAATTGATTGCAAAATTGGAACCAGCTTAGAGATACTACTAATCATCTTCCATTGGGCTTGGTTTGTCTAATTTTAAGTGGTGGACAACAATGATAGTGTGTATTATGATTTATGAGGGAACAACAACAATCCAACTTACTTTTCCGAAAAATTGAATTCATTTAACACTAGATAGGTTAAATTGGGAAGAATCAAGTTCATGCTACCATGAATTTAAATTGTGTAATTGATGGATAGACATGTTAATAAGAAATTTGTGAATGTAAAATGTAAATACATATTGTGTGTAAGGTAACTATGAATATTTTATACTTCTTAGTCTTTATACGATCAATTTTTCATTTCTATTCAACGTGAGACTATTTGTCTCAAAACCTTATCAAGAAAACTTTCGATATAAAAATTCTCACCTCTAGAATTCTTCACTCATGTTATACCTCATCTGAGTTGGTTGTTGAGACAAACTTTTGTCTTTGATACTACTGATGAGTCTTTTCAAGGAGATTCAATAAAGATATATAACACCAATGAAACATGAGTTTAATCCACATAAAGAACTAACACCATTTTCAATAAAAAATTTTCAAATAATAAGTTTATGAATCTTCGTCCTTGTATGATACTCAATTCTTTTTAATTATAGGTTTTTATCCTTATATGATAATTAACTTTTCTTCTTTATCTTTAACGAAGGTGAAACTTAAACTTATATTTGTATTTTCAAGAATTTGTAGGACTTTCTTTTTATACAATACTCGATGTGGGATTTTTCACTCATATTTAAACATATGTTACCCAATTTTATTATTTTATTGAATGCTAAACTTTCAACTCCTGTTTAGATTTCTAAGATTAAATATGATACAAGATTTGATTTTTGAATTTACTTTTCTTTGACCAAGTTAATTAAATGGGTTTGTTGTTTGATACCAATGGCCACAAATAAAGGTTCACTAAAAGAAGCTGTGAATTGCGATATCATTCAGTGTAACAGGCAATGTTGATGGCAAATACAAATATAAGTGGCTACGGAGGTAATAAATAAAAAGCATAGAAAGATTCCAAAAGGGGACTGACTTAAAAGCGATAACAATTTTGTTTTCTTGCTTGAAGAAGAGGCAAACCAAAAGCTTCAATGGATTATCTACCTGCTATCATTGTATGCATATCTGAGAAGGAGATCACTGCCATTTTTTGTATCATTCATCAACATTGTTTCAAGAATTTTGGGTTATCTATAAAGCCAGCTATAGAAAGAGAAATGACTCTTGGACACAAGTTCAAGCTAAGTTTTCACTGCTACTTTTTTTTTTCTCACTATAAAATACAGAACTTCACTTCTTAGAGGTCACTAATCACTCTAATTTCAAAAGTTGAATTGGCCCCTAGAAATTATGAAAAGAAGACACATGATAGGGATCAATTAACAACTAAGATGTGAACAGTGCAGCATGGCTACATACACGGCCAAGATTATTTTTAGCTCTGAAATCAAAATCATGGTATTTGGAAACTTTAAGAAATATAATTACAGAACAAGAAAACAGAGTGGTTTGGGTGAGAGAGTTAGGAATTTGAAACAGTGATGAATTCTTCTTATCACAAGTCCTGGTAACAAATTTCCAATTATTTCAAAGTGCAAACGTGTTTAATATCTTGGAGGCCAAAGCATGTGTTAAATAATATTTTATTCAAGTACTTAAAGGATTATTTAACTGGTTCATTAAGAAGATATAGAATTAATTTTTGGAAGCAAAGTGGGGTTTGAGTCTCCTAAGTGGATCCAGAGATTCAATAAAAGCCTCCTACCATCAAAAGTCAAGCACGAATGAAAAAGTAAAGAGTGGGTGCCCATGTTTTAAAGTTTATATTGACTCTTTCACATTCATATCCTTTGTATTTCAATCAGATATCTTCTGTGGACACTATTTAGTACTGAATTTTAAATTCCCTAAAATGTCATATTTGGTGAAAGACAAAATGGAAATCTCAAATTCAATTTGAGCATATTATAAACCAAGTACAACTTAATAGTAGAGAAAAAGAATGAGATAATGAAATTAGGTTAGGCCATGAAAACTTCCTTCCATTGTAAACCAGTAGAAGAAAAAGAGGGTAAAAAAAATACAGTTAGGTCAGGTCTATCCAGGTTAGTGTTAGATTGAGATTCAAGAAAAAGTTAGAAAATTAGGTTAAGGTTGAGATTCAATAAACCAAAGAGAAGTTTTTTAATGACCACAGTTCTGTTCTATTTTTTGTTTTTTTGTTTTTTTAATGAGTTTCTATATTGCAACTTTTGATGGTTTTAAAATAGAAAAGTAAGAAGCAAATGGATAATGAAAAGATGATGTGATGATAACAGGTCTTAGTTCTCAATCATCAACTATTTAAAACAATGGTCAGAGACTAAGTTCTCCACTAGTTTTCTATAGAGCCCTTTGGACCCTCTTCACCAAAATCTATCAAATCCTGAATCTGGTGAGAATGAAGCTTTGTTGGCAAGCATCCATCCATGGTTCTTAAAGAAGAACATGGGGAGAAAGGAGTGTGAGAGGGTCCTTACCCTTCACACTCCCCCACTTTCAACAGTTTGCTTGTGCTTAGCTTTGGCTTCTCTGATCATCATTCTGTGAGTGGCAGGAGCAGATATGCATTCTCCAAAGGAGGAGAGGCTTTGGCTACACTCAGGCAAACCGGCAAGTCACAAAAAGGCAATGGACTCCATTGGGGTCTCTATGGCTGTGTATTGCTCATTATGTAGTTCTTCTTTGCTGTAGAATGTAATAAACAAAGTTGACCTTCCTTTCAGAAGGTACCAACTTTTGCTGTCCCAATTGCTCAATTTGCAGCTGATTAGATTTCCTTTCTCTCTTCAGTTTCTGCAGATGAGTAGGTAGAGATAGTTGTCATCACTTCACTCCATTTCTGTCCCCTCCCATTCTGTGTGTTTCCTTTTCCATGCTTGTTTGTGTTGTTAGTTATCACCTTATCAGAAATAAAACAAGAGTACAATTCTAGTTCCTCAAAGTTTAGGATTGTATTTTATTGAACTTTACTAGAAAAGCTTCATAGTACTTTTTCTTATGATAATGTCCCATGACCCCTCACCTCACCCTTTTTCCCTTTATACTGCTGCATTTTCTGCTGTTTCTAATATTTGTTGTTCAAGGGACTCAACTCAATGGTAACTAGCTTATCCTTCTTTATATAAAAAAAAGGCTTCCCTAACAAACAGATATTTATGTCCCAAAAGTACTAGAAAAGAAAAATAAATCTTGGTAGGAATGGTTTACACAGACACCTGATACATACAAGTGAGTAATGTCAAGAGTAAATATATTTGTATGATTGATTAAAAATTGTTGAAGTTTAAGTCAATGGTAGAAATCATTTCAATTCAACCAAGTCCACGTTTCTTGTTATGTATCCCTCGCATTTATTGTTATACGTTTACAAGCGAAATTTTGGTGGTTCAATAGGGGAACAAATTTGATCCTTCTATTTCTTTAACTAGTCAAAGCGAATGAAATGAAGCTTTCTTCAATCTACAAATTTTACAGCTTTCGTGGTTTTCACTATGACAATTGTGCAAGTGAATGATATACATGTGTTGAAGAATATGTATAATGGATGAGAAATCATAACGAATTTGAGGAGTTAGGCTCAACTTTTCCAATGGCCTTTACCATATTTCAACAGAGAAGCATAGAGTAATTCATTCCAAGTATCAGGTACTCCAGGCAAACACCAATGACTGCAATCTTGGTGTAGTTCAGCAGAAGCTTGTTCCTCTGCTGTCTTGTACTCCATTCTGTATATAGAGGGGTGCCCATCTTTTCTGTAATCTGTAAGTCTACTAATGTTCATATATATCACGGAAGTTTTCATCTTTGGGATGACCACATGCTCCAAAGCCCTCATTTTCGAAGGATACTTGCGCAAGTGCTTTCTATCAGATATTGGCTCAGTTTCTTTGTGGCACTGTCCTCCTGAATTCCATTGCCCACCCCTGAAACCATATCAGCCAGTATAAGAATACTTTGATGAATATGAATCAGTATAGATAAAAGAGTTGTAATTCATACAATAACTAGTAAAACATTTGTTGAAGCAATTCTTTTTGTGTTTGTTTATCCCACTATAGCGTCATTTATTGCATGTTGTATTTCAAACAGTAGCAAGTTCAGACTCCTAACATCAATACCTGAAATGGGTGACCGAGTATCCTCTGAAGAAAACTTGAGTTCGATTGGCATCAATATTGTTGTCAATCCATCTAGCCCAAGTGGTCAATGCCCTTGTATATGCATCCAGAACTTTGAGTCTTGGGTATATATGGTTGCCTTCTTGATAATAGTCCTCTCTGTAAAATACCGTAAAAATCAAAAACCTTACTTAGTGATTATGAGGATTACATACGGTAAGCACTTTGAGGCTGAAAATATATGATAAATGTAAGCACTACAAGGCATGTTTATGCACAATGTTGAATCAGAGATCGTGTTAAAACTTTGTTGTTATACATCATCAAGTAACACCACCTAATCTACAGATTTCAAGGAAGGATAAAACCATACAGAGGCATATACAATGTGAAGGCAATGTTAATTAGTGGACTGAACTCACCCCCTAGATGTTTTCTCATGAGTCCACCAATGGCCTGTATTGAAGACTATGATGTCAGCATCATGGTACGTGGTAGTTGTCTGATCCATCAAATCCAATCTTAATGTCTCGGAGGACCCATTTGTGCCCTTGAAAGTTGACTCTTGAACAATGAAAGGTGAGCTAACAAAATCTACTGAACAATTATAATCCTATAAATATGGGAAAAAAATTCAATGAGATATCATTACAAGATGCATACTCGGGAAAATCTCATGGATAATACATAAACTTACCTCAAATCTAAAAGCGTAGACATCTTTCTTCTTAAATTCTGTTTTTCCTGAAATTTCAAAAACACGCTTCTTGTCCCTGACACTTTGACGCAGGATACACACCATGGACTCCCACATGTTCCTGTTCAGGGAGTCCCCCACAAAAACCAGCCTCTGTCCTCGCAACTTTTCCAGAAAATCAGTGGCATTCAAACTGAGGTGACATCAATAGTTAGTTAAAAAACATTAGCACAAGTATTGATATGTAGTATGTGCCAGATTTCAACTTATAACCAATTGGCATTAAGTGAAGTTTTTCAACAAATACATAAACTGCATTCCAAAAATTGACGCAGGTAATGAGATTTTGAAATAGTATGGTTTAAAATGGCTGTCCTAGGTTTGATATTAAGTTAAAAACACTAAACTACCCCAAAAATAAGAAAATAAACTTGGTTTAAAGATCCCTAATCAATCTCCCTCCCCTGCCTTAGTTTCAAGTTGCAGATTGTTCAACATTGCCTGTAGATCACTAGATAAAGTATTTTGTAAAGATTATATTGTAGTTTCACACAAGTAAACAAGAATTGTGGTCGTCGACAATGTACCTTGCCCACAACTGTGTCCCTTGTCTAACATAAAGTATAAATATTCAAACTTGTTTAGCTTGCTCCTTTTTCTATCTCTTGTCTGGAGTAAACCAAAATGACTTTATAATATGCAGAAAGAATTGCACACATTACTCTAATGAGGCACATTTCAAGTGGTAAAAGTACCATTTCACAATTTGACACCCATAATCCTTTGCATTGAAACTGAGGTGACACCAATAATTAACAAACCTAAGCAATAAGCATTTATATATTGTATGGTTTAAAATGGGTGGTTTAAAATGGGTGTCACTAGTTTGATAATTGAAGTAACTACAAACCAAAACTAAGGCTAAAACACTAAACTTCACTAAATATAAGAAAAATAAACTAGGTTATAAAGATGCCTAATCACCCATGCTTGCCCGAGTTTCACAGACTATAATTGCAGATTATTCCATATTATATCAGCCTGTATCTCTTAATCCTGTTAAACAATATAATCCAAACCCTACTCACCATTATTAGTACTCCAAAAGTAGAGTTTTAGACTGAGGGTGAGGTAGAAGATGGTCAAGGAACAATTACCCTCATTTACTTTAAAACTGGAAAGGCAGTGTATGGGAAAAATTTCCCTTTAGACTAATTTTTATTCCCCTTCAAAATGGTGGTTATGTGACAGCTTTTCTTTCAATTTAAAATTGTCTTATATTACCCATAAATTCACCTACTTAATTACTTTTTAAAATAACGATTACTTATATTGTAATTTCCTACTACCAAAATACCATTGTGGTCCTAGACCATGCACTGACAATTTCGTCTCTTATATAACATATAGTATGGTTCAATCCTTAAATGTTCAACTTGTTTAACTTACTCCTTCAACTATCTCTCATCATGAAAATGGCAAATGACTTTATAGCATAAACACAGAATTGGTCACATCAATGTAATGAGGCACATTTCCATGGACCAAAGTACTATTTCACATCCTGAGACCTATGATTCATACTGATGAAAATGAACTCTTTTTCCGTTCTATTCGTTCTTCTTTATGTTATCCTTTTCCCTTTCCTCTACATTTTCCTATCTTAAAAGCTTTCCATCTAACATTCAAATTAAGGAAGACCAAGTTTATGTTTTCAATCCTTCATACAAACTGTTAGCTGGCAAGATTCATTCATCTTTCAGTTATCAATATTGCAATCGCATAGAACCTACCTCACTCCACATTCACACTCACACATTAACACATATAAATTGCATTCCCCCATTCTAAATCAACATTTCTTAATTATTGTTGATGAAAAGAACAGCAAGAGCATCATCATACCTTGGAATGTCACACCCATTGGGCTGCCATCTCCACTTCACATACTCATTATCAGGCCTCCCATTAAGATGGCAATCAAAATCCCTATCAATGAGAGGACAAGACCCCAAGGGATAGTAAGGTTTCGACTCATCCCTCACCCATTTCCCGTCAAAGATATCACACTCCTCAAACAAACTACCAACACTGACATTACTTGCCTTAACCAACCCTTCTTCACACTTTCCCAAAGCATCATCAACACTGCATGACGAATTTCCCACGTGCCCATTTTCCTTCCCTGAAATAGTAACATTCTTCAAAGAACAACAATCTTCATGTTCCTCATGGCCATCATGCAAGCTTGCATTTTTCTGATCCCCAGTGAGATTCCCCAAAAGGGTCTTCTTCTCCGAACCCTCACTCGACACGTTCACTTCAGCCCTATGCAGAGAACTCGCGGAACCATTGGAATAACGGGCCGAGAAGGGAAAACGCCAAGAAAAGGAAGAATTGGAATCGGATCCTTGGAGAAACAGTTGAACCTTGGGAACAGTGAGTGAAGTGTTGTTGAGCAAGATAACGGTAAGAAAAATAAGAGAAACTCCAACGCCTAAACTGAAACCTGAAACCACCTTTCTTCTCTGAGACATAATGGGTTCCGAGAATGCAAGCCTCTTAGAAGCATCCATGGTGGAGATAACAGGAACAAGAAAAAACAAAGCCAAGGCATAGAACAAAAAGAGCAACACCACCAACAAGAACTACAATGACAAAAAGTGCTTGGTGGTTCACCGATCAAAGCGGTTTTGAATGAAGCGGTGAAAAGAGAAAAAGGGTGTGAGAGTTAGAGTGAACGTGAGCATAGACAGAGAGAAAGAGGGTTGTAAAGTGTGCACCTTTGTAGGGTGCAATGTGTGTACATGAAAGAATGAACCAAGTTTGAGAGTGTGTTACTATTGCTGTTACTAGTAACTGTGAAGTGTCCCTTCATCATTGTGCATTATGCTCCTCATTTTGGGTTTTCTGTGTGTGTTCTTTGGAGTACATTGCACCATTAACTTACCTTAAACACCAAAATAAAAATGTGACAATGAGGTTGACTCAATTAAACTCAAATTAAAATGTGATGAATTGAAATTCTCTAGATTTAGTTCTAAATCTTAGGAAAGTATCTCTCTAATTAGTAAAAAGATGTTGCTTTTTCTATAATCCTTTAATATATTATTTTTGTAAAAACACAAAATAAATACTAAATTGGTTTGGGAAAGTGAATTTGGAAGGTATAACTTGCCATATTGAAACCTAGCCCCAGGTGAAGTTAACACTTTTTGATGAAATTTATGAATAAGTTGATAAGTTGTGTGGTTTTGATCCAAAATGGTAGGTTGGAGGGTGCATTAATGTAGAAAGAGGTTGAGATTTGAAGGGAAGGGTAGTTCGGTGGATGCAGAGAGAAAAGGGCAAAATAGGTATAAGAAATAACGGTGACGAACACGAAGTGTATGAGACGTGGCGTGACCGAAAGGCTACAAAAATTTGTGATGGGTAACGGTAGCACCGACAAAGAACATGAAATGCGATGACGACACGTGGCAAATGTTGGACATTGAGCGTGGAGATTTATGGTTTAGGGATGGGTGCAGGAACACACTAACATGGACGCACATGCCAACTTTTTCCTCATAGCCTTTTGTCTTTCACATATTATTTTTAACAAATATATTATTATTATTGTTTTTAATGGTTAAAATACATTAAAAAAAATAAAATTAAGTGCATTATGTTAGACATGATATGAATCTGCAAAAAGTTATAATTGTAATAAAAATATATGTCAACTTTTTTTGTAATTTTCGTAAAGATTGAGATTTGAATGAGTAGGAATAAATATAGGCACATTTGAATAGCCATATATAGAAATAATTTGTAATAGGTATTTAATAGGTTTTTAACTGAATTACTTTTTATCTGAATGTACGATATTTTTCTTTAGTTGCGTATTAAACGAACTATAAGATTTGATCTTTTTTATATTGAGATGAATAAAGTAATTTTTAAATAAAAGAATTATATTAATATATTAGTGGCATTGATCTCTTAGATTCTTCAAAAGTAAAGGTGGATAAAGTTAAAGTCAAAGTGAAGTTGTTAAAATATATCAATTAAATTTTATTTTATTTTATAACAAATAAAATTTACAATTTATATACAATATATTGAAAAAATATATATAATTTAACGTTCATCTAAAATAATAAAAGTAATTTCAAGAATGGGTGATGGATGATTATATAAAACAATTTATTTTAACTTTCATAACAGTTAAAATTATATTAAACTATTATTTTAGTATTTCAGTTTTAAAAAACAAAAATGTCAAAATAGTTTGGTTTTTTTTTCAATGAAAATAGTTCCGTTTTTATAGTTTAGTTTTAGTTACTTTTTTTAGTTTATTTTTCGGGGTTAAATTAATGACAGTTTGTTTAAAAGAAAAAACTAATTTGAGAAGTAAAACTTATAATGTTTTTAAAAACTAAAATGTTAAAATTTAATTTAATTATATCTGGGGAACAACTATAACATCTTTATGCGGCTATACGTTTATTGAAATATAAAATCAAATACAAAAGTGAAAAGTCCTTACTAATGGGAATTTTACATAAGCATTAATTCGAAACCTAAGTTACCTACTTAATATATTTTATCATCAACAAAACGTTTTCCTATGCAATTTCCTAAATAGAAAAATTTAATCTGAATTAGGTTTAGTTATACTTTTTCTCATCTACAATCAAGTCTCTCCATCATAATTTAATATGATAATTAAAAAAATAATTTACATATTTTGAACAAATTAATTGCCTTCGATATAGTCGAGAAATCTTTAAAATATAATTAACTCAATTAGAATCTTATATGATATCTTAAAGATTAAAACCATATTTAAATTTTATATTTCATATATATAGGAAAACTTATTCCTGGCTCTTCTACCTCCACCTCCAACACTTTATTGTGCACCCCCATATATTTCTTAAATTCCGAAAACAACCTTTTACCACTTTTTACCAACTAAAATTAATCACTCCTCCCTCCTTATTTAATCCTCACAACCCTCACCCTAGTCACTTTTACCCTAGCATTATGGTGTTAATTAAAAAAATCAACACGATAACGATCGCAACCTAATAAGTAATAAGTATTTTATCTTTCTCTTCCATACAACTTATGTAATATATGACAATTTTTTCATTCACAACTTAATTAAACAACAAAGATCACAAAAACATCATAAATTGTTTTTTGTATTTTTATCAAACAATTAGTGTGTAACAAGAATTTAAAATAGTGTATTTACAAAATACTAGACTTTATTTTGATGCATCATCAATCATCTCAATTCCATATTCATGGTAAAATAAAACTCATAAATATATTCAAATCTTATCTCTAATGACTTTAAGCCTATAATAACTCATGAAATTTTAATCCCTTGAATCCCCAACAAATGAAATCATTAAATTTCAAGAGTCTAAGACTACTAATGAACTAAGTTCTATTCCTAGATACAAGCATCCATTAAGTATACAATTTCAAGTTTAGATTCTAAAGATATTTTTCAACACCTCAAGAATCACAAATCAAGCATGATAACAATCCACATCAAGCATTAAACATGAAAATCAAATACTAACTTGAATTGGAAATATATTAGGGGTGGCAATGCAGGTCGGTCTGACCCGTTTAGGCTCGCCTCGCACTTGGCCAACAAAATGTGGGTCGAGCTGGCCTGCCCCGCATTGAAAATGCGTGTTGAAAAGTTCGGCCCATCTCACATAGTGCGAGTCCGCTTCTTTTTCTTTTTTTCTTTTAATACTTATGATAAAGTTTTCAATGTTCAACAAATTAGGAAACTTTAAAAAGTAAACAAAGACTTTGGGGAGTTTGATGATAAATTGATAATTCAACATTTTCATCATATTCAAATTCGTACTTTGACATATACGATGTACTCTTCAAATTTTAGCATATTAAAAAATACATAACACTTATTTTTTCTACTCATACAAGATTTTGGAACATTCATGCAAAAAATTCAGAGACAAAGTAAGCAATATACACAAGTGCAAATTTTTTTATGCAGTTTACGAGCCAACCTGTACACGCCACGGGCCAACCCGCACGGGCCATGGGATACAAATTATGTGGGTCGAGCTTTTGCGGGCCAGGGGCTTAATATCTTGACCTGCTCCGTGTTTTTTTGGCCGGCCTGCTGGGTCAAACCCACATTGTCACCCTAATATATATACATATTAACAACATAATTTTACACAGGTCTTCAGTGTTTTACATCTAATCTCAACAAATAGAAATGGAACCATAGAGTATAAGTGATCCTTCTCCCAAGATTTTTGATAACTGTTTCATTCTCCAATTGCGTCTCCTACTCGCATTTTTGCCTCAAATTTTATAGCTCATCATCCTCTCCAACCTAAAGGGGTAGAACCTCCATGAATGAATGAGACCCAAAAAGAATAGCTTAATTGGATTTTGACATTCGGTATACAAAAGTGAAATTTGTTTCCAATTGCCCGGATGTCAAAATATTATTAAACTCTTCACCATACGTCAAAATCTGGTTTACCTTATTGCTAAATGTCTAAATCCAGTTAATTTTTTTCACTAGACGTCGATATCCGTTATTTTTCTTTACCCGATGTCATAATCCGGTGCTTTCAAAAACAAATTTTGAAATATCGTTCATATCCAAATACGCTGATTTCCACTACCAAATGTCTAAATATGACGATTACAAAAATCAATGTCAAAATCCGAAACACATAACTAATAAAACCATCAAAAAACCAACATAACACAACAATAAAATCATATATAACAAAATCATATACAACACGAACATAACACAACAAAACAACATACTTAGCATCATAATCAAAAATAAAACCCATATAATGCAAAAGAAAGTATAACTTGGTACCTGAAAATAAAAAAGGTTCAATGAAGTGTGCAAAACAGTACAAAGTAACGAAAAAAGCTGAAGAATTTAGGACCACAAGTTGAAACGTAGTTCCAAAATAAAACGCCGTAGAGCCTAGCGTGCTTCGTGATTTTGAGAAAGTGAATTAGGAAGTGCAAGGGTTCACTTTAAAACATACAAACACCAACAAACTAATAAATCTCGATAATTATATTAATTACTGTCTACTACTTTACTCATGGGACATTATGATAACTAATGTAAAGCATTGGGAGTGCAAAAGAAAGTGTTGGAGGTGCAGGGAGAAAAAGTGTGATAGTGGACCGAATATGATTTGTTATCCATTCTAATCCTAATTTTATACAATTTCCCAGTTATACGTTAATATGTATTTTCATTGTTTATTGATAGGTTCAATTCAAGTCTAAATATTATATTTAATTAAATTATATTCAAATGATAAAAACTTAAACCCAAAATTTCAATCTATTTTTTTAAACAAATACATAACAAAAACAATATCTTCGTCATCTAAGTTTGATTTAGATTCACTCATACACTCCAATTTGAACTTCCCTTTCAATGTTTTCCTCTATTCATCGTTTAAGTTAGTAAAGATTAAGAGTATTACAAATAGACATACAACCTCATAACACACCCTTATTAACACAATTTCTATTAATTAAGATCTATTGAACAGGGTAAAACATGATATATATTAATAAAATGAAGCGAGACCCACAAAATTGCAATTTTTAATAAATTTTATTAATACAGAAAAAATGTGTTTGAAATATTATTGTAAGGTGAGTGAGAGATATATTTAATACCATTAATTGGATCACAAAAAAATATATTTTATTATGATAAAATCTTTTCTTCCCACACTCACATATTCTCATCTATAAGCCATCATTAATTTGATTCCCTTTACAATTATGGTGTTTGAGATTTGGATGATAGTTTCAAGTTGAGTGATAAGGTTCTATGGACATGTTTTATGGTTAATATGTTGTTTTATTGATTATGACAGTTTAGCAATGGATTGTGGGTTAGGTAATTATTTGAGTGTGGAAGTTGGTTTAGCATAAGGGAAGAAGATCATCACATCATGGTACATCAATGTTGATGATTCATGATTGTGTTAGGTTCACATGTTTTATGATTATTTAAAAAGGAGTTAATGGTTCAATAAAACTTGAATAAAATGAAATTCAAAGGATTTATCAACATGATTACGGGAGAGGATGGATCCACAATTGTGATGCCAATATTGCTACTAAAGATAAGTTTTAAAAATTAAAATATATATTTATTGATTCTTACTATATAAGATTTCATTAATACAAGAAATGATCGATTTGGGGACTTTAAATAATAAATGAAATATTTAAATATGTCTTTAATTTGTGATAAATTGTGAAGTTTTGCATTCAGTCTCTAACATATCTTCTTTATTCTTTTTAGTTTTATTTGTTGTCCTAACAATAGTTTAGGTAGTATTTTTAATAGTTGAGACCCAGATATAGATATACCTAGCTATAAAAATAAAACAAAACAAAAATTATTGATATGCTATTTTTATTTTATTTATTTTAAGTTAAAAACTCTAAAAATATAGTCTTCACTAGAAGAGAATGTGGGCATGGGCAGACAAAATCCTCTTGCCCATATTGTTCATAAAAAGTTTCCTTTTTCTTATTCCATGTTTATTCACGAATCTAATATTGTTCATCATCCTTTTCAAATATCGAAGTAATAGAAGTCCTCTTCCAACAAGTCTTACAATCTGTTTATGCAGTTATATTTAGGTAAGTATAATCTATCTCTTTACTAAGAACCACTCTATTTTATGTTCTAGACACACTCTTATTATATGGTGGTCTTGGAATCGTAAGTTGACTATCATTAGGGATTCTGAAGTGTGTGTATAGGTCAAATTTAAGTGGTATAGCGGTGGTGTTCAAAGAGAACATTGATAAGTTTTTGTAAGGAAAATTAATCATTTAAAAATTTTCTTTTTTAACATTGAATTGAATGAATGGTTAATTTCTTCTTGAAATATTGGGTCTCTGTTTTGAAAGTAGAATTGGGGTTTATGTGTTTTGAAGTGTGTTTTAATGTGGGTATGGGAGGATTGACCGATGAGATTGAAAATATGGTAAATTGTGGGTGATTACGAGAAAAAAATAAAATCTATGAATATTGTATGTGAATCTATAATGATTGTTTAGTGAAAATAAGTTATGCAGAATTGAGAAAGAGTTTGTGATGATAAGAAATAATGTGTATAGTTTAAATGTGGGTTGTAGTGTTTCTAATGCTTAGAAGTTAATTTCGTGAAACTTTATACTAAATAGCAGTATTTTATAAGAGTGAGTTGTGTGCATGTAATGTAGATACATATATTTAGGTGAATATGATATGTTATAACAAGTTATATAGTATTGATATCTGGAATTATTTTAAAATTGATAGTGGATGTTGTTGGGTGCCCTGCCTCTAATGATGTGTGGTTGAAGAGAACTTTGGGATGAGACTATCCTGTCTCAACTAGTATTTAACTCATATAGAGTAGGACATTTAGGTGATGTGAGTAGAATGAATCTCCACATGACAGATTATATGGTATGAGAAAGATTATACTTAGAGAACGAGTGGGGTTAATCTTATCATATCTTGGTTAGAAATATTGGTCATAAGTAATAGAACATCACTCCAGAGTTTGAAATCAAACATGATAGTTGTAGAGTTTCACGACTCAATTCAATACACTAGTCTAAAACATCTAATAAAACTAATTGTGTACAAATTTGAACGTACAATTTTTATAGTTGCACAAAATTGAATTGTACAAAAATTTTTAAGTCTTCACGTATGAAAACTATTTTCTTTTGTTCAAATTACTGTTTTATTATATGTTTGACATTTAAACTTTTTTAGACATGTTATGATATGATTTATTCTTTTCCTACTCCTCTTTTAAATATATTAGTTCACTTTTGTTGCTATATTGTGTTGGAATTTTTCCTACAATGGTCATATATACGTGAGCAGTGGGAGGTGTAGATAGGACTAATAGCTCTGGAACTGGATCAGGATTTTTAAAGACTAAATAGTATTATTTTTATTAGGAGCATTTCTAGATTTTGGGATTGAATGAACTTAAACAAGTCTGAGTCTTATGAAAAACCTTAAACCTTATGACTATTATTCTGTAATGATTTTAACTATTATGTTGGATCATATGTTTATATTAATGAGATCTATAAAATACTTATTATATGTCCTATAGATAATGAAATTTTTAGGATATCACATATTGTGATCTATGAAGTAATTTTTTTATTAACAAAAATTTAAATTTTTTATGATTAGCCTAAAACAAAATTTGATAATTTATTAATATAAAAACATATTTAAGTTTAAATAGAAAATATTTTGCGCCGACCATAACCATAAATTGTGAAGAAATGTTACCAGTACACTCTAACACACTCACCTATCAGTTTAAATTTGTTACAAATAAAAAGTTTATGCAAGACTCCTAGCTTATTAAATTAGTCTCATCCTCAGTTTCATAATTAATTTTTAATCAATAAAAAAATATGCAATGCAGTATACAATACAATATATAATATATACTAAATATATATGTTACTATCATTTCCATATTTAAAAAAGAACTCAGAGATCACACAGTCATAGAATTCAACATTCTTCCCTACTTAACATAAAAAATCAGAAATCTCTTCTGGTTATAGCCAAAAACAAAGGGAGATACACAATAGGACACTCTTATCACCTTTTCTTCATTCAAACTTCAGCACTAAAAGACCACACACAGTTAATGTAAAAAGCCATGGTTAACATAACTACAGTTGCTAATAACACTTTCAAATAATAAACATAAAAATGAACAAACTTACCACATATATTGTAATTTATAATTAATTTAAATATGTTTTAAACTTAATGTATGGCCTGTTTTATAATTCTTTCTTCTTAATTTGCTTATTCGAAAGCTTCCGCACAGCAAGATCATGTTAAGTGCAACTAGATACAATTCTCTAACATTGATTCAAAATTTTTCTGAAGAAAGTAAAATGAACATTCCAACAAGATACTTATACATGACTTTCCCTTTTTTTTTTTTCTTTTTACAGATGAATACGTGCATTACATAGCTATTGACACTAATGAGAATGTCATTTTTAGCATTTAAACTACATCTTTTAAACAGGGAGCTATAGTGGAAAACCAAGATGCTTGTCACCTAGGGCCAGAAAGCTCCATGGCTTCAATTATGAGTGAAGATTCCTCTATTAAATCTGAATATCTTTGAGGCTCACAAGACCGAAACCTCGGTGTTTCAATCCTCTGTGAGGCCTCCCATCTCTCAGCCAAGCCATCCCCTTCCAACATCTTTAACACTTCTGACATCTTGGGGCGGTGTGAAGGATTGAATTGTGTGCACAAGAGTGCAACCTGAACCATTTCTTCTAACTCAATCATATCAAAGTTTCCCTTTAGATCTTTGTCCACCATTTGACTTAATCTTCCATCCTGATGGAGCTTCTTAACCTGAAAGTTGTTTCATTCACATTAAACAAAAGAATGGTTTTTCAGGACACAAATTTATCTTTTACACCCATTTACCAAGAACAAGAGAGAATGAATAACTTTCAGTTGAAGTGGTCAATTCTTTTAGCATTTTTGTCAGCACCAATCAACCCTGATGAATATTTTGGAGGTTTAATGTCACCTTGATTTTTAGGATCATTAAGGGTAAAACTCTCACTGTTTTCTTAATCCAGTTGCATTCATAGAAATTCAATTCAATACCATTAGTTAAGCTAAAATGTTGCTTTCTAATCAATACACTTAAAAGGCTGAGTTTAAGCATCTCAAAATGTAAGGTTTTTATTAAATAATAACATTTATCTCATACCTTTTGTATTTATGATGGAGTTAATGTTTTCTTTCCCAATAAAAACATTTCACTTTTAGTTGCTTAGAATCAGACCTGGTAAGTATTAATGTCAACCAAACTGGTTTACTAATACTAACTACTGTTTAAGAAGCTACTCAAGTACTTTTTCCATTAAAATTTCTAGGAAGACAAGTTATACATATAAAAAGAAAGTTGCTCCAAGTGCCAACAAATCATTCATTGTAAGTTGTGGGAATAACTACATTCTAAAACTTGTAAAAGAGTGATATGCTAACTGAAGAAGAAAAGAGAATGTTGAAAAGAGTGAAAGTGTGTGGACAGCTTACCCAATCAAGCATTACACCTTTCTGGTTCGCTGCTCGCCCAAAATCTAGAGCCTTGTGACCTGTGATCAGTTCAAGCAGCAAGATTCCAAACCCAAACACATCAGTCTTTTCTGATGATTGGCCAGTGGATAGATACTCTGGAGCAATGTGACCAACAGTGCCACGCACAGCAGTGGTCACATGGGAGTCTCTGTGATCCAGAAGCTTGGCTAAACCAAAATCACCAACAACAGCTTCAAAGTCTTCATCTAGCAATATGTTAGCTGCTTTCACATCACGGTGAATAATCTTAGGATCACATTGTTCATGCAAGTAAACCAACCCTCTTGCTGTACCTAAAGCTATTCTCTTCCGCCTACTCCAATCTAACGCCGGATGGCCATGGATATGATCTGGTGCATAAATCCAAAACCAAAAACAAATAAGTTTAAAATGATCTTGCGGAATTGAATTATAATTATTACCCCTACCTATAAGTGAGAGCTAAGAACAGAAGGTAATAGGTTTTGTGACTGAATAATAGTAACTCAGCACAAAAGGGCTAGTTGTGTATTAGTATTAACAAAAGTGGCCAGTTAACATAATCTAAATACCTACACAAGGTTATCTGAATGTAATATTCAAATGATCATACAACAGATTACTGTCAGTTGACATAAAACAGGTTGAACATTGTGAGTCCAGCCAGTTATTAGTATACCGGTTATGTAAATGTTGAGAAGTTGACTTTAAGTCTAATTAGTCTTTATCTCTAGTTGACGTGAGACTTCCAACAGTAAATAACAGACCGTAAAGTTCAGATCTAACCTTTTAATCTAGAGGCTACACTTCCATTAGACATATATGGATAAACGAGGAGCCTTTCATGCTGAGTGCTGCAAAACCCTGAAAGCCTGAGAAGATTCCGGTGGACAGCCAAACTGATTGTCTCAACTTCTGTTTGAAATTGGATCTCACCACCAGCTGCATTGTAGTCCTTTAACCTCTTAACAGCCACAACAGACCCATCATTTAAGCACGCCTTGTAGACTATTCCAAAGCCACCTCTTCCAAGAATGTTCTTTGAGTTGAAATGGTCTGTTGCAGTTCGAAGCTCTTTGAAAGAAAACCTTTTTAAATGACCAAGACGCACCTCTGGATCATAATGTTCTGCCAAATAACAAACACACACAAGTGTTAATTGAACATCAGCAAAGGAGAAGAAATAAAAGTTCTAGCATGCACAGTATTTTGGTATAGGAACACAACATATGCTGATATCACATTAGGGGAATGGATTTTTATAATGATACTGTGTTGAACTATAAAATGTACACAATATGCTAATGTTATCTGCTCCTCTTCCCTTCAAAGAAGGTGATCCTTATATGAATTACACATTAAATATACCACAGTTGTACTGTTCATCCTCAATTTTTTTTTTCTAGAATACTCATTACAAAATTTGCATAACACCAGATAAAATTTTCAACTAAGATTTTCAACAAATTTTCCAAGTTAAGAACAATGACAGCTGTTGTTGGTCATGTTGCAAAAGGTCACCATCGAGATTTAAACCTATTTCATTATATGCATAAGTCTTACAGCTGATTTAATAAGCTTAGAGTAGTTGGAAAATAGTATAAACAATCAAGAAAAAGTGCAACATGTTGAATGGTCAGAAATAGACAAAAGTCCTTTGGAAGCAACGTCGCTTAGTGTTAGGTAAAAGCGGGTCAATTAACTTTGCCAGCGTAACAAACATGAATTGAAGCGAGTATCTAAGATGTGAATTCCTTGAAAAAATATCATTAAACAATTGTGTGCTCCAACAGTACAATGATGAGCAAACGATTTTTTACAAATTTGCCATAAGGTTTACTGATAGAGCATTAGAGATAAAAAGAAAAAGAATTATAAAAAGGAAAGTGAGAGTACTAACCGTTAACATCAAAGAATATCTGCTGGTTGCGTCTATATCGCCACCAAACAAGAAACCCAACTATAATCACAATGACAAATGCAGCACCAAAGCTTGCACCAAAAGCAAGTGCCACATGATGGCTTTTTTTACCAGAATCTGATTGGCCTAGAAAACCAAATCACCATATCTAAGCATGCCATATATTTATTCAAAGAAACAATAATGTGAGAGCAGAGTTCAATGATAGATTAACACCTCTTAGTGCATCTGGAGGGAAGGAAAGTGGCTCTGGTAAAACAGAAGAACAGTTGTTTGCTTTTGGACCACAAATTAAAGGGTTACCCACAATCCTGAAGTAAATAATTGAGCAAGAGATAAACTACACTGCCCTGTTTTGAACTTGAATACAGAAGAAAAAAAAGATGACGAAATCCGAAATGAACTTACTTTAATGTTCTTGCCGATATTCTAGGCAAGGAACCACTCAGATTGTTGTAGGAGAGGTCCCTGTACATATTCAAGTCATAAGAGTTAACATAACTGTCTTTTAGATAGAAATCAAAGCTTTGAATCTGTCCCTGGTTTTCTAAGATAAAACTCAAATATGATTAGGCAAAAAGGAAAAATAATGGTGTAGCAAGGTAAGAAAGACCTACACAAGGGTTAGACCTTCGATGTTGCTAAGAGACTGAGGACAGGATCCTGTAAGGCTGTTATTGTTTAACCTCCTGGCATGCAATATAATTTACATTGAGTAAGAAATACAATTTCATAAGTCACTGCTAAGCAATTAACAAACTCATAATCACTGCAACCATTAGGTTCTTTAGAAATGCTTTCTGTAACTTACAAATAATTCAGGTTCTTGAGGCCTCCCAAAGAACTGGGTATCTCGCCGCTAAATGCATTATTGGAAAGATCAAGTGTCTGAAGCTTTTTCAAGTTTCCTATTGAAGGAGGAATCCTACCAGAAATGGCATTATTCTGAAGCAACCTGCATGTGTATAATTAATAAAGCATAGTTGTAAATTTTTGTTTTCACTCATTCAGCATATAATTCGGGGGAAGTATGAGTTTCTGAAAGGATAGAGTTGATCAACAAGAACTTAAAGACACTGATGCCAAACTCAACAAAAATAGCAGACTTACACAGATTGCAAGTTAGTAAGGTTTCCAATTCCGGGAGATAGTGTACCAGACAAGTTCTGACTCGGAAATCCCCTGATAAGAGAAAAAAAAAACTCCTTTAGTTGAAAATCAAAGTAACAAAAGTTGGTTGGGTTCACTTTCTAATCATCGCCTCGTGAAACTTCTTCATCACTCTAGAACTCACTTAAAGGCCAAGCAACTTACAATACAGAAACGGAACCATCAGTGGAACACGTAACCATCCTCCAGCTACATGGATCAACAGAACTAGAATCCCAATTTTCCAGAACGTTGTGAGGATCAGTCAAGTCACCCTTTATAGCCATCAGGGCTACAACTGTTGAAGGAACAAACAGAAGATTGGGTAAGAAGTTTCATCCGAAATTCTCTTTTACCTCCAGCACACAGATAAGAAGAGCATTGATCGGCCAAGAAAATACAATAAAATAGGAAACTGAAGACCCCACCACAACACCCTAGGTATGGGGAAGAAGAAGAAGAAGAAGAAAAAGAAAAACCCTATTAGAAAAAAGGAAGAAGAACCTCTCTGCTGCTATTTTGTTATAGATAGTTAGGTAGCAGTTAAATTCTCAAGGAAAATGAAAACGGAAAAATCACGACAGAAATAGAATCATTACATCAACCTTAACCACCGAGCTACCGTGCCTACTAGTTTCCAGCACAATTAAATTGGTCAATATGCACAACTTGTGTGCCTTAAATCATCAATTCACAACCCTTCACTTCACAAGTTTCACCAAAGATCTCAATGAACAAAACAAAAAAAAAAAATCCATGAAGAACATTAACCTTCATAGTTTATGCCAGATGGAGAAAGAGCAGCAGAAGAAATCTCCATCAACTGCAAAAGCAGCAACCCCAGTAGCCAGAAAACCAAACTACTAAGCTCCATACTCTAAAATCAGTTCCTCAACTGTGTCTCCCTCACACAACCACTGACCAGTGCTCCAAGCCACCATAATTAACACCTTCTCTCCCCATTCCCACAAAGAAAGTCCAGTCTATATCACCTTATCCAAACAGAAAAAGCCAGTCTCTGGAATCAGATTCCCCCACAAAGCAACCCCACTCTCACCAAAACAGCAACTTCCACTAGACCAAATTCAATGAACACAAAGCCAAACGGAACCCAGATGCCAAAATTGTTTTTTTTTTCCTTTTCTACCACCACGGACCAACTTGGCAATGGAGAATTTGAATCCAGCTAAGAGGAGTGAGCACTGAGAACACCAAAAAGAGCACAACTTTATTGGTGAAAAAAAGAAAAAAGAAAAACCCAAGTTCAAGGCTGAAGCTGTGAGATCCTTGAGATCTGTGAACGGTGGTTTTGGAGGATTCTATGAGGTGTGGACAGCCCCCACAAATAATTCCATGTGAGTGTGTCGTTGTTTTTTTCCGGTGATGGCACTACTACCATTATCTTCTCTCCTTTGCAGTTGCAGAACATAAAAAGGAGGTGAGCATGGAGCACGCTCACAACCCAACCAAAGAAAGAACCAAACAGAGGACAAAACAAAATGCCAAGGTGGACACAAATGTAGATGCACAGCTATACCCAGTGACCAAAAACATCTCTCAGGAATAAAAGTAAATAAACGAACTAAAATTATTATAATGATGAAAAAATGGTTGGTGCATTTTAACTTTGAAAAAAAAAAGGAGATTGTAGTGTGAAGGGATGTGTGGGATTGATGAGAGAGAGAGAGATGAGAATTATGGGAATGGGATGTGGTGATGAAAAAGAAAATTTGGTTGCAGGCAGGTAAGTTTTTTTGGACAGGTCACGTGGTTGGATTGTCTCCTCCTTTGTTTGCTTTTGGCTTGAAAATGTAACTTTTTCAGAATTCGGGAAAAACAAATATCACCAACGAAACAAATCACATTCTGCAATCTGCAATCTGCAATCTGCAGCTCATGAACTAATGGTCCATTTTGCTAGACTTTGCCTCTTTCTTTGCTTAATAATGCAGGAACCCCTTTGATTTTGAATTGTGATTAAGTTAAGTGAGATATGATAATTTTATATATTGTTTAGTATATAAGTCTAACTTAATGTTAACAATAAGCATAAATTTGATGTTAGATTTGTGTAATAGATTATGGTTAAATGTGATTGACAGCAAAAGTTTCTCTATGCTAATGAACTAACTTTTCTGGTAGATATTACTCATTTTTTACAATTTCATAAATGTCCTATTTCAATTTTATATATAAAAACGAGTGCAGGAAAAATATTTTTCAAAAATTGCTTGCCACATTAATTTTCAAACAATAGTTATCAATAATATACATACTATGTTGTAAATAAAAAGATCACATGTTACATATGCTCAACTAGCAGAAAAGAAAAAAAAAATCGCATGTTTCATGTATTGAACTAGCAACAAAAGTAATAATGTAGATATTTATGTATCAGTTTCTTTTCATAGTAATTAAATATTATATCAATTACTTTAGTAGCGCTGATCTAGAATGTTTGGAGTAGATATGATGTGTTTCTTATCATTTTTTATCATTCTTCCACACTCCGTTTTTCTCTAGGATGCTAATAGGATCAAAAGTAGTAATATTTAGCCTAAAAAATAATTTATAGACAATAATTTTTCTAGTTGGTTAGTTCTATGTGTTTAATTTTTTTTTACTTTCAAAGTTTTAAATAGTTTTGGAAGTTAATTATCGATAAATATGTCTTTAGTTTCATTAATACATAAATTATAATTATAAATTTGAAAGAATAGATTAGACGTTGTCATTTAAATTAATTATATTTATAAGTAACAGTATTGACATTATTTTCGTTAATTATTAAATTATTGAGGTATGTTACTCCTTGAAAAAATGAGTTAAGGAACTATTTCACTGAAATACCTTTTGAAAGTTTAGTAATGTTATAGGATATAAACCTTAGAACATCTAAACGTATAACTGAAGCTGAAGCTCTGATAAAGAACATTATATAACCTACAATGAGAACAACAAGAATAAGTATATAAATTCAATAAAAAAAAGTTTTAATTTTATTAATTTTGTCTGAATTTAATTAATATTTGAAATATATATATATATATGATCTTTATTAATTATCATAAAAACATTAATGTTCATATCTAATTACCTTTTATGAAGTTTTTTTATGTTAATATAAATCTTTCTTTTAATAAATACATGCGACAGTTATTAAAAAAAACATGTTTAATTGTCTTATATACCAATATTAATATTAATGTAGTTTAAATAAAATTAAATAAATTAAAATTTATATACTAAAATTGTACTAAAAGTAAAATATATCAATATTTATTTTATATTTATGTTTTTTTTTCATTGAAAAAGTTGTAGGAAAATAAATTTTATATGTTTTTATTAAAATATAACTTTAATGTTTATCTTAAAAATCGTATTATGTGAGTAGAGGAATTATTTTTTAATAGTATATTTGTAAGATTTAATCTAAGAGAATAATTTATTTATTTGAATATTTTAAAAACATTTGAATAAAATAAATTATTTGATAAAAAATTTAAAAGGAAATTAAAATTTTAAAATTTTAAAAAATAAGTTTAAATAATTAGAACAATTTAAAATTTAGTTAGAAAAAATTGAAGTTTTTCATAATTAATCACGTCCTCTCTATGCATACATACATGTATATTGAAAAACTAAATCGTTAAATATTGTTTTTAATATTTAAATTTAACAAATATTTTTATAAATTTTATGTATATATATATATATGAAATTTATCTTAAAATAAAAATTTAATTATTTTAATTATTTTATTCAAACAAAATATTTGAAAATGAAATTAATTTTACTGCAAATAATTCAAATATAGTATATTTTAATTTTTTTAAATTATTAAAATTTGTCATATAATCACGAAGTAATTGAATCAATATAAAAAATATTTAGAATTTTAAAAAAATAATAATATCTTTAATTAATACACAGCGTTATTAATTATAATCACAAAATGCACAGAATTTGTTTTGTTTAATTGAGTGACTAGACAAATTAGGAAATTTCACATCAGCGGTGCAACGTGAAGTTCTGTGACGAGTTTTTCATAAAAGAAACCTACATTTTAGAATTTATTTATTTATATATCAACCAAGCCACAATTGTAAGCAACTTATGTACATACTCATTGTTTCCCTAAAATTAGAGGTAAAAAATACATAAACAAATAATAAACTTTTTTTGTTGTGTTTTGTAATTTTTAACATGTTTTTAATAAAAATTACTCCTCACTAATATTCTTAAAATACTACTTCATACAAGATTCATTTAATCTTCATTTCATTCCAAATTAACTTTATTACTTTATAGAGTAAAAGGAGAAAGAAGGTAGTACCATTTTTCTGTGTTGTCTATATAAGTAGACAAAAAAGGAAAGAGGAATCTTCATTTTTGACATAAAGATTAAAAGAAAATTATTTATCATATTCATTATTCATGTTATTGAGATATATCTCTTATTTCTTTTACTTTCCACTCAATCAAATAAGAAGAAGGAGAACAAATTTTATCTCTCTTTTATTTCATATATATGCAGTAAAAAATAAAAAAAATAAAAACCACAACTTATTTGTTTATTTATTCCAACTCCTTTTGTTTGTAATTACAATTGCAAATACCCTTCTCCAATTTTGATTTGTACAATAAAAGAAAAGTGAAAGGAACAATTATCCATGCATGCATAATCAGAATTCAGATGGCAGTTGCAGTGCAGGGGGCTACACTACACTACACGGTAATTTCTTTTTCTTCTGTCCAATACGACAAAACAATGAAACATAACGTCAATGTTAACATGTTGTCCATGAACTGTTCACACTGTCTTGCGATTTATGTTGAAAATCCACATCTTTTATTTTATTTTTTCAAAATAAAATCTGTTTGAAACTTTATTTTAATTAAAAATAAATAATTACCTGTGTAGCTCCAATTAATTTTAATTGAAATTTAAACATATAAAAGTGATATGTATAAAGGGAAGAGAACTAACATGCGCCTATGGTGGAGGCGCAGAAAAAGGAAAGGAAAGAGAAACACTGATTAAAAGGAACAGTGTAAAGTGTGGTAATATTCTTTTGTTGGATAGCGTGGAATTGGAATCTCTACACTGCATTCCCCGCGACACTCGCCTTCTGCTTTATTTCTTTTTTTTTTTTTTTAATTTCCCCCTTTTTTTTATTTTTTTTTTCAATGATAGTAAAATTTGTGATGGTAATGGTTGTTTAAGAAAATCTATTTTAGTAGTGTTTTGTTATAATTTTACATATAGTTTTTTTAGATTGTATCATGCAAACTTTATTTTTTCCATTTTAAATAAAATCATTGAAAAATAATTCTCTTAAACATACTATTTGATTAAAATGATTTTAAAGTAAAATTCATATAAAGTATACAACATAAATAAATTTAATATTTCTTAAAAACAAATTTTAATAAAATGTACTGTAAATTAAATTTTAATATTTAATATTAAAAAAACTTTTATTTTATAAATTTATATTCAAAAAAAATACAAAAGTTAAATGTATTTTTAGTCTTTAAACTTTAATTATAAATTAAAATCCATTTTTTCTCAATTTTGATGTATTTTTGTCTTAATTTTAAAAATAAATAAATGTAATTCTCATATTTCAATTATATTAAATCTTCTTGACGTATAAATGAATTTCTTGATAATATCATATTTGTTTATGTCATTTTAACATGATTCAAATGTCAATTTAAAATACAGTTTAACATTTCCAAAACATCAATACCAATCTATTAAAAGAATAATACATATTTATTTTTTAAAATTTAAAAATTAAAATATATCAAAATTTAAAATTTAAACAAATTCTAAACTTCCATTGTGAACTAAAAATATATATAATCATATAATAATATTACATTATTTATTAATGATTATATATATATATATACGATAATAATACTTTAACTTTTTTAAACTCATTTTTAATTTATTATTTTATTATTTTAATCATCTTTCAATTATTTATTTTAATTTTCTTTAATAATATAATATAAACTAAAAATAATTAAAATGATAAATTAAAAGTGAATAAAAGAAGACTCAAAATATTATTATCTATATTACACGTGTACCTAATATATAAATATTTGTTGGTCCATTTAAAAAGGCACCAATATAACACAAGTCTGTTAGGAGCAAATAAAAAAGGCTACTTTTGTCAAGCTCAGTGGCAGTAGTTTAATATTAATCTTGTTTTATAAACAAAAATTATCATGTACTCTTCACTAATTACGAAGTGATTAATTTATGAAACAAAATCCTAATTATTGAACTGCCCAATAGTTTATAAACCCAACTCCAAGGGTATTTTTGTCGCATTGGGAAAGCTGAATATTCCTTCTGCGCTTACTATAATAACTTTCTCTTACTCTTAATTACTTTTATTTTTAATTTCTTTACTAATCTTTGGTTTATACAAGTGGATTATGCTTTTAACAAGATCGTGAAACACCAATAGACCATGTCTTTGAAATTGAAAACTGAAAATTTCCTAGTTTCATATTAAATGCTATTTGCTATGAACAACACAACAATCATAAATAATTTTTTTTCCCCTTTTGGTTAGTATTATAAAGATCCACTCCCAACTCTAACATTTTCCTTCTTTATTAATTGAATTATAGCATGAATATCTTTTGTGTTGGATTGAATTTAATGCCACACAACATTCTAAGTACATTCCATGTTTATATATAAATAAATGAACACGAATGAGTTGTTTAAAAACTATAATATCTAATTTTTAATGTCGAGATTCTTTCTTTTTTTACTCTTTTTAATAATTATACATTTATGTTATTCTTTCTGTTTTTTGCTTTGAAAGTGCATTCCACACTACTTTTGCAACCAGCACAAACCTTTCTTTCCTCAACCATCTTAGATTCTTCTTCTTTTGTTGTTATCTTTATTTGCAAATAAAATATTTATATTTTTTAAATATAAAAGTGAAAATCATTTTATACTACAATTATAGTCATTATCAATCTGAATTACAATTTATATTTTGAGACATTTACTCATTACGAACTTTATTTATATAAAACAAGTATTTATTATTTGTAACTATAATTATTATACCAAATCACTCCATTTGTTTATTTTGCAACTAAAATATTTGAATCCACTCTTTCTCCTGATTGGTTAGTATTATTCATGTTTTATGCTTCAAGTCTTGTTAATTTTGATATATTAAAAGATTTTATATGTTTTAAAACGTTAAAATCAATGTAAATTAGAGGCAAAAGAGAAAAACTAGGAGAGAATCAAATTGAGAAAGGTTTGCAAGAAAAACTCATTTATATTGTCTATAAAATTAAAATAATCTTATCTATAATCTATCATAAAATTTTGCTATTTATAGTTCTTGTGAGTTTTCCAAATTTCTTCTCTAGTAAATCTAGGGTTGAGTTAGATCCCGTTGTAATTATTGGCCCCATCACAATTATAATTATTATTACTTGTAAAATTTAACAAGTATGGTGTGGATAAAATTTTAGAATTTATCTTCTTATTCCAATAATTAATGAGATTCATTCATTTTCAATCTTCAATAAAAGAAAAAAAGGAGTTCCCGTCAAACAAAAGCCAAATCTCAAATGTCGGAACTCAATCATTGAATCATCACGTGGACCCCACCTTCTTCATTTCCATCATTCCTTCACTTAACTCATATATACAGATTTTCAATTACCTCAAAATATATATATATATATATATCCTCCCAATACTAATTATTTTTAGCAGTTGTCTCACATCATTTAAAAATAAATATTTTTAAATGGTTTAAACACTTATTTTATCTTTTGAAATATCTTTTAAACTTAAAATTGAGGCTTTTTAACCGGTTTAAATATTTTTTTTTCATTTTTTAAGACATTTTGTAAAGATAAAATCGTAACATATTTCATTTCAAAACGAATAATACTTTAAATATATGATAATTGACCCTAAACGAGATCATTTAATAGATTTGGGATCGAAACACTAACTTTTTATATTAAGTAGCGTGGATTAGAATCAAGTGTAGTTTAGATAACCAAAATATATTCTTCAGTAATTAAACTAAAAGCTTGTGATTTCTCACCACCTCTTTTAGATGAATGTTAAACGCAATGTAACATAATTATATTCTTAATATTATGCAAGTTTCATTAGGCAGTTATCAATAAAGTTATTTTACTAAAAAATATCTTGAAAAGCAAGGATTGTGCAAAGATAAGAAAAGGTAGAAATGGGAAGAAAGTTTTTGGGACATTGGCTTTAGTTTAGGGTTATCTATTAATGATTAGAGGTAGTAAAAAGGGAGGGACAAAGAACCTGCCCTTGTTGCCCATGGTTTCTCTCTGGCCCATTGACACCCCAACTTGATTCCTCACACTCTTAATTTTTTATATTTTTTATTATATTAAAAAAAGTTTTTTTTTTGAATTTGCTTGGTAAAACTTTGATGATGATTGTTTTGGGGTACATGATTTATTAAAGAGAAAAGTTATGAAAAGAAGAGAGGGTTTACGATGATGAATCCAACCCAATCCTTTTAAAGAAGGAAAATGTTGATTTGGTACTTTTTTCACAAGTTGTGGGCAATTATAGGAGGGTGAGAACAATGGTGGAAGAGCATCCTATTGACTCTTGTTCAATAGAAGGAACTTCAAAAATCACTTTTCAAGCTTTTTCAAAAACAAATTAGGAACCGTACTTTTGTACAAGTACACTTTAAAAAAGTTTATTTATTTATTTCATTTTTTTTTCTTTTTGAAGTTATTTAGAACATAATTGGGGATGGGACAACATGTCATATAATAAGGAATATTATTATTGAAATAAAGGGATTAATTGAGTTTTAAGTTTCATATTAATTTTAGTACTTTTTAATTGATTTTTTTAATTATTGAATTCTTAAATTTTATATATTTTTAATTGAGTATTTATATTTTAATTAGTTGATATGATGAGTGACCCATTTTTCATAAATATTTTGAGATGTCAAAATATTATAGAGATGTATAACATTTTTTAGGTGCAAATTATATAAAATATATTAAAGTTTTAAAAACAATAATTTTAATTATATATTAATTTGTATAAAAAAAAATTGGGACAAGGCCCTTCTATCACCACAAAGATTGTCACGAGATATGATTGTTATTCTTTTTTTATTATCTTACTTCTTTATCTTCACTTATTAAGAATTATAAGTTATATAATTATATAAAGATTTTCATAGAAGATATAAATATCCATGACAGTGAATCCCCTTACGGAGGATATTCCATCCAATATCTTTCTTGATCACATTATTTAAATGTGTTTTATAATTTGAGGATTTTTAAGTTAGTGAGAGTCGGTCATTATCTGATTTATGTTTTATGTTTAGTATAATGATATCTCTGTACTCTTGGTTTTTTTATCAATAGAAAGAATTTATAAATATAAATATATATTTGGGGTACATCAATCCATTTGCAAAAATATTAGTGTACAAAAACAGTATAAAGAAACTGTATATTACAAAAGATAAAGATGATGTCTAAAAAATCTTACATATGTCCATTGGAATCTAAAAGGAAGCTATTAACAAACTTCAAATTTTGAACATAGATAAACATTGAATCAGAAAAAGGAACATTCTCTTTGTCTCTTCAATTGTTCTTTACTGGTAATTCAAACCTTCCTACTTTCTTATACTTTATGTGCTGAGTGTAACCACACCTTAGATTAGGGTTTAACCAATACTCTTTAACCGTACATTAGGTATATTAAAAGCAAATTAAACTAATGCACTACATCAATCCAAACCTTCATTTTTGTATGCTTACAATACATGCATACTTTTTTTATTATTATCAACAAAAAGAATTTATAAATATAAATATGTATTTGGGTACACTACCCATTTGCAAGAAAATTAGTGTACAAATATAGTGTAAAGAAATTGTATATCACAAAAGATAAAGATGATGCCAAAAAATTATTACATATGTCCATCTAGAGAACCCAAAAGGAAATTAGTAAAAAGTTAAAATCTAAGCATAGACAATAATTCAATTAGAAAAAGGAACATTCTTTTTGTCCTTCAAGTGTTCTTTATTGGTACTTCAAATCTTCCTGCTTTTTTGTACTTTATATGTTGAGTGTGACCACACCTTATATACTGCACATCAGAAATCAAAGACCAACAACAACCAATGCTCTTTCACCATACATTATGTATATTAAAAGCAAATCAAACCAATGCACTACATCAATCCAAACCTTCATTTTTGTATGCTTACAATGCATGCATACTCTTTCTTTTTTTATTATCAGCAAAAATAATTTATAAATATAAATATGTATTTGGGTACACTACCCATTTGCAAGAAAATTAGTGTACAGATATAGTGTAAAGAAATTGTATATCACAAAAGATAAAGATGATGTCAAAAAATTATTACATATGTCCATCTAGAGAACCCAAAAGGAAATTATTTAAAAACTTAAAATTTGAGCATAGACAATAATTCAATCAGAAAAAGGAACATTCTTTTTGTCCTTCAAGTGTTCTTTATTGGTACTTCAAATCTTCCTGCTTTTTTTGTACTTTATGTGTTGAGTGTGACCACACCTTAATACTGCACATCAGAAATAAAAGACCAACAACAACCAATGCTCTTTCACCATACATTATGTATATTAAAAGCAAATCAAACCAATGCACTACACCAATCCAAACCTTCCCTTTTGCGCTTACAATGCATGCATACTCTTGTTTTTTTTATTATCAGCAAAAAGAATTTATAAATATAAATATGTATTTGGGTACACTACCCATTTGCAAGAAAATTAGTGTACAAATACATTGTTATGAAATTGTATATCACAAAAAATAAAGATGATGCCAAAAAAGTATTACATATGTCCATCTACAGAACCCAAAAGGAACTTATTAAAAAACTTAAAATCTGAGCATAGACAATAATTCAATCAGAAAAAGGAACATTCTTTTTGTCCTTCAAGTGTTCTTTATTGGTACTTCAAATCTTCCTGCTTTTTTTGTACTTTATGTGTTGAGTGTGACCACACCTTAATACTGCACATCAGAAATAAAAGACCAACAACAACCAATGCTCTTTCACCATCCATTATGTATCTTAAAAGCAAATCAAACCAATGCATTGCATCAATCCAAACCTTCATTTTTATATGCTTACAATACATGCATACTTTTTTTATTATTATCAACAAAAAGAATTTATAAACATAAATATGTATTTCATTTGCAAGAAAATTAGTGTACAGGTACAATGTTATGAAATTGTATATAACAAAAAATAAAGATGATGTCAAAAAATTATTACATATGTCCATCTAGAGAACCCAAAAGAAACTTATTAAAAAACATAAAATCTGAGCATAGACAATAATTCAATCAGAAAAAGGAACATTCTTTTTTGTCCTTCAAGTGTTCTTTATTGGTACTTCAAATCTTCTTGCTTTTTTGTACTTTATGTGTTGAGTGTGACCACACCTTATATACTGCACATAAGAAATAAAAGACCAACAACAACCAATGCTCTTTCACCATACATTATGTATATTAAAAGCAAATCAAACCAATGCACTACACCAATACAAACCTTCATTTTTGTATGCTTACAATGCATGCATACTCTTTCTTTTTTTATTATCAGCAAAAAGAATTTATAAATATAAATATGTATTTGGGTACACTACCCATTTGCAAGAAAATGAGTGTACAAATACAGTGCTATGAAATTGTATATAACAAAAAATAAAGATGATGCCAAAAAATTATTTCATATGGAACTTATTAAAAAACTTAAAATCTGAGCATAGACAATAATTCAATCAAAAAAAACAACATTCTTTTTGTCCTTCAAGTGTTCCTTATTGGTACTTCAAATCTTCATGCTTTTTGTACTTTATGTGTTGAGTGTGACCACACCTTATATACTGCACATCAGAAATAAAAGACCAACAACAACCAATACTCTTTCACCATACATTATGTATATTAAAAGCAAATCAAACCAATGCACTACATCAATGCAAACCTTCACTTTTGTATGCTTACAATGCATGCATACTCTTGATTTTTTTTATTATCAGTAAAAAGAATTTATAAATATAAATACGTATTTAGGTACACTACCCATATGCAAGAAAATTAGTGTACAGATACAATGTAAAGAAATTGTATATCACAAAAAAATAAAGATGATGTCAAAAAATTATTACATATGTCCATTTAGAGAACCCAAAAGGAAGTTATGAAAAAACTTAAAATCTGAGCATAGACAATAATTCAATCAGAAAAAGGAACATTCTTTTTGTCCTTCAACTATTCTTTATTGGTACTTCAAATCTTCTTGCTTTTTTTGTACTTTATGTGTTGAGTGTGACCACACCTTATATACTGCACATCAAAAATAAAAGACCAACAACAACCAATGCTCTTTCACCATACATTATGTATATTAAAAGCAAATCAAACCAATGCACTGCATCAATCCAAACCTTCACTTTTGTATGCTTACAATGCATGCATACTCTTGTTTGATTTTATTATCAGCAAAAAAGAATTTATAAATATAAATATGTATTTGGGTATACTACCCATTTGCAAGAAAATTAGTGTAGAAATACAGTGTAAAGAAAATGTATATTACTAAAGATAAAGATGATGCGAAAAAATTATTACTTATGTCCATCCAGAGAACCTAAAAGGAAGCTATTAAAAAACTTAAAATCTGAGCATGGACAATAATTCAATCAGAAAAAGGAACATTCTTTTTTTCCTTCAATTGTTCTTTATTGGTCTTCAAATCTTCATGCTTTTTTGTACTTTACATGTTGAGTGTGACCACACCTTATATACTGCACATCAAAAATAAAAGACCAACAACAACCAATGCTCTTTCACCATACATTATGTATATTAAAAGCAAATCAAACCAATGGACTGCATCAACCCAAACCTTCACTTTTGCATGCTTATAATTAATGTATACTTGTTTTTTTATCAGTAAAAAGAATTTATAAATATAAATATGTATTTGGGGTACATTAACCCATTTGCAAGAAAATTAGTGTACAGATATAGTGTAAAGAAATTGTATATTATAAAAGATAAAGATGATGCCAAAAAATTCTTACATATGTCCATCCAAGAAACTCAAAAGGAGGTTATTAAAAACTTAAAATCTTAGCATAGATCAAAATTGAATCAGAAAAAGGAACATTCTTTTTGTCTCCTCACTTGTTCTTTATTGGTACTTCAAATATTTCTGCTTTCTTGTACTTTATTTGTTGAGTGTGACCACGGCTTATGTACTGCTCATCAAAAACTAAAAGATCATTATGTATATTAAAATCAAATCAAACCAATGCACTGCATCAATTCAAACCTTCACTTTGTATGCTTATAATGCATGCATACTCTTATTGTTTTTATCAACAAAATGAATTTATAAATATAAATATGTACTTGGGGTACATTAACCCATTTGCAAGAAAATTAGTGTACATATAGAGTGTAAAGAATATGTATATTACAAAACATAAAAGATGATGCCAAGAAATTCCTACTTATGTCCATCCAGGGAACCCAAAAGGAAGCTATTAAAAATCTTAAAATTTGAGCATAGACAAAAGTTGAATCTGAAAAAACATTCTTTTTGTCTCTACAATTGTTCTTTATTGATACTTCTAATCTTTTTGTTTGATTGTACTTTATTTGTTGATTGTGACCTCACCTTATGTACTACACATAAAAAATAAAAGACCAACAACAACCGATACTCTTCCATCATACATAATGTATATTAAAAGCAAATCAAACCAATGCACTGCATCAACCCAAACCTTCACTTTTGTATGTTTATAATGCATACATACTCTTATGTTTGGATAATTTTTTTTATCAAATATAAAGTTTGATATTCAATCATTATATTTTGCATAATAATGTTGTTGATTGATCCAACTAAGGTAAAGCGGGACAAAATGAAAATTGACATGTACATGTCAGCTTCATGTGATTTTCATGTTACACATTTTATTATGAGTCTCTCTATTGGTATTAGTAATCAATGATTGTTGATGGTTTTAGCTATGACTAATATAACAAAAATTGCTTTGGTTTTATGGATTGATATAATTAATAGACGACATTATTTGGTTATAAGCTCACAAAGTCTTACACATTTACAATTTATAAGAATACATATGTGAAAAGGAAAAGATTTTAGAATTTTTTGGTCACATGTATTATTTAAATGTGTTAGGGTCATTATCTGGTTAGTTAAAATTATAAAATGGTATCTTAATATTAGGTTTATGACTAAGAAGATAATTGTTTGTTGTATAAATACTTGAAGTAGTATTCTAATTTTATGAAGGGCTAAATCATAATTATCAAAATATGGATTGTAAACACTTATAAAATGGATTATGATCCACATGTGTAGAGAAGGTAGTATTGTGTGGGTTTTGTTTTATCTTCATCCCTATCGGAAGATATAATAACAAAAGCAACGAAGAGAAAACAAAATCAGTACCTAATATCTCTACATTTAGAAGATCACATACCTATGGTTAATCTCATCAGTACCTAATATCTCTACATTTAGAAGATCACATACCTATGGTTAATCTCATCATCATCATTTTCAATAACAAATTAGAGTCTGCATTTTTTTCTATTATGAATTAGATTATAGATTCATTCATATATGATTGTGCATACATTATGAGTAAAAACATGTGGTTAGACACAATTATTATTTCTTTTAAAATTTCTTCAAAAATAACAATATTTACTTTAGTTTTAATTTTATAGTATACAATACCATCGTGTATTTCATATATTCGACTTTATTTAAAAAATAATAATATTAATTGTTTCTCCTTCATTTAACAGAGAGACAAGATGTTAATTGTAAACTAGAGAATGGTATTCACAACAATGAAAAAAAAAGACTAGGTGAATATTTATTTTCGATAAAGAGTTTTACTTAATGTTTATAAAAATGTCAAATTCATACTAACTTGTCATTCTATTAGTATTTTAATACAAATAATGTACAAGATAAATATTTATTTTATATAATTTAATTCAAATAAATATTTTTTGTGTATAAAATATATTATAATTAAATTGAAAAAAAAACAGTCGCATACTATCATCTAATTATAAAATATCATTTTTTTTATTTAATAATCATCATCCTAAAAATGACACCAAATTGATTTTCTAAGAAACTGAGAAATGGTAAATGTTTATTAAACTCCTAAAATTAGTAACAAACAAATATTTTTAAACATACAAGTTATATTTAAAACTTATGACAAAAAATGATAATGTGAAGTGATGTATTATTAATTAACGATCATTTCAATACAAATATTGACTGACATTCAATTCAAAAACAAAAGGAAAAAGAAAAATCAGATCAAAAGGAGCTGCCATTAAAAAAAAATCATAAAATGATGTTGTTGAAAAGTAAACCCTAAAATTTAATTGATTTAAGATGATTTTGAGATTTATGATATAACAAGTGACTGTGTTAATTATTTGAAAGAAAAATATGTTATAAAATGGTAAAAAATTTTTTTTTTTTGTAGAAAAATAAAAAGTGTGGAAGACCTCTTTATGAAATGGAGGGTAGAGGTTTTGCATCATTGGTACTGTTACTGACTGCATTGGCCTACCAATGTCGAACTCTATCAAATTATTGAGCAATTCCAACATAAAGTAACCCAAAACACAACTTTTCCAGACACAACAACTGCACAAGATATACGTTAAAAGTTTAGGGTTGAAACTTTGAGCCAAAATAATTCATAAGGGTAATCTTAATTATATTATTTTATTCAAACACCACCACCTACTCAATTCTAATCACAACCATCACTAATTAGAGACACTACAAGTATTTAGCTTTCTTTTTCCCAGTTTCAAAGGATGCCTTTAGATTTTTATATACAAGTTCTACATTTCAACTTAAATTCTAACAAGTTGTTCGTATGAGATATGTATGTCTTATACAATGCTTTCACATCTTTAATCATGAAACCAAACACTTGCAGTTGTTTAGGGGAAGAAATTGTGTGTTGAAACATAATATAACTTATAATTAATATGATATGTTATTATTTGAGAGAACTATATGACTGATCTAGTAGTAAAAATTGAGAAGAAATGTGAGAGATCGTGAATTTAACTCTTACGACTAACATCTAAAAGATATAAGATTGATTTGAATGGTTGGGAAGAGTTTGTGAGTTCAACTCCTCTTACTAACAAAAAAGCTAACAACTAACATTTGTCAATAAAAAAATAATAATTCTCATTAAAACTTCGAAAAAATATTAAATATATTAGACTCTAATGCTAGGGATATTTAACATCAATGATGTCATAAATATTTTATATTAGACAATAGAGATCTTATTTCTAACTTTAATCTTTTTGTTATATAATATCATTTATACTTATTCTTGGTAAATGTAGAATTTAAGAAATAAATTATCAATTCATCAAATATATTTGTAGGGTTAAATAAATTTTTTATGATTATACTATTTTCAAAATTTGTGTTTGACTCCTAGACTAAATTATATATCAATTTGTTGTTTGTATTTTTGAAAAATCATGCAAAATGTCATCTTCAACCGATCGTGGAAGTTATATTACAATCCATATTGTCACATGAAAAACACTTCTTCGTCCATTTGTGAAAAAAATGATGTTTTACATCACTCTTATAAAATATATGGACTAAATATATATAAATTTATATTAGAAACAAAACATAACTTTTTTATAATAGTTTAGAGATATATATATATATTTTGGATCCCATATTTGAATATTTTATTCTTTATTTGTTGATTTTCTATTTAAAAGGTTTTGGATTTGTGTGTGGATAAGCATGCATAATAGATAAATATGAATGTGTGAATTGGTAAGGAAAAGAAAAAGGGGGAAGAAGCATATCTGTAAATTGATTCGAGCATAGTGAGGATGGTGGAATAACATAATTAGAGTAATAGTAGATTAGGGATATTATTAATGATGAAATTCCTTTGGATGGTGAGAAAGCATAATTTTTGAGTTGAGTGGTGTGTGGTGTGTGGTGGGACCAAATATGAAGTCATGAAATGAAATGGTCCAAAGGGATCAGATATGATGCAACAATTCAAACATTTCATTCTCTTTCGAATTGGTTTTACCCTTTTCCTTTTCATTATTTTATTCTTTCAACTAAATTCGTCACTCTTTGCTCCATTTTGTCTTTCACACCTATTTGATCGTGATGCTTACCCAATTCTCTTTGACCTTTCTCACTTCATTTTTCTTCAACCCTTCAACACCACACAACAATCCACTAACCACTCCACTTCTTTCTTTTTAGACCTTCTTATTCCCTCCTAACCTCTCTACCATACACACTTCTTTAACCTTTATTTTTTTCCATTACTTTCGATATCCTCATCATTCTATATACTTATATTCTTCTGGAGAAAATAACTTGTGATAAGATGGTTTATTAGTTAGATAGAAGATAAGAGAGACATAAATTCTCGATCTTTTGTAATTCGAAAGTTATTTCATTTCTTAAAATAAAAAATGAACGAGTTTTCTGAAATCAGCTTTCTCGTGCCATCTCTCTATTCTTCTTTTTTTATAGCCGTAGCGATGATGATAGTGATGGTGTATACAGCGACAAAGGGTATTATAAGCATTTTACTATTATTGTAGGGGTGCTGTTAATAATTATGGGGTGCAGGAAATAGTAAGCCTTGAAGTTTAATTATATTAGACCTTGTTATTTGTAGGCATGGTTGAAACAGAACAAAGAACATTTTTTTTGGGCCCATGATTTCAATCTGCACCCCCGATTTATTTATATAAGAATAAATATGAAAATTTTTAAATTATGGAAGTGCATGAAGGAATGCTCTATAACTAACTAACTTATAAGTGAAACTAATTAGAACTGTCTAATTTAAATATGGATGTTGTGCTAAAATAAATAAATAAGATTGCATGTTCAAATTTGTCATGGAAGGCATTCTTTTACAGAAAAAAAAATATTTACTTCAAATTACAAATTTATAGCAATTTGATGTTTTTTATTTGTTTGAGTTGTCATTTTTAAGAATTTATTTTAATCAGTGATAATCATGTCTATGAATTTTTTGGTACACGATTCAGTTTTTTCGAAGTGAAATCATGTAGAAAACCAGAGAACAAAATACCTAAAGAATAAACTTACCTTTTCTCTTAATGGGTCAAATTGAATCAAATTATTTTTCAAGAAAATGATTTGAGTATTTATTCTAAAAATATATACATTTTTTTGAAAATAAGTACTCGGTAATATTGAACTACATTAAAGAAAATAAGATCAATTTATACATTTGTAATGAAGTTCAGTCTCGAGGAAAACTTGATTTTTTAGTTTTTTTTGTTGTTGTTGTTGATTAGGCTTAACTTCAAAACAAACAAAAATAGCTTTTGTTTGATTTTAACTCGGAATTTAAAATTGTGGATTTTTTTTTTTCTTATCACGTGTTCTAACCTATTTCGTCTCATTTCAACGAAGCAAAAATGTAATAAATATTTTTTAACTTTTTATAATTAAAAGGGTGTAGAAATACTTTAATATGATAAATATAAAATAAAAATAACCCACAAAGAGAGACATTGGAAAATGACTGGACTTTTTCTTTAAAATGGTTTTTTTCTTTGGAGCTCTGAACTTACCAAAAAGGCCTTCAACGGAAACACTCGCTACAGAACAATCACTGGGCTTCTTAATGGGCCCAAGACTAATGGATTCTCTGCGTGTGACACTCAGGCCTCAACCATTCACGTGCCATCAGTAATAATGAATTCCTCCTGAATTCTTATTTTAGTTTAAGGTAAACATTTATTTCGTATAAATATAATCAAATAAATATATTAAGATTATAATCATAATTAAAAATTACTTTTAAACGATAAAATTATATTTTATATTTATAATTAACAATGCAGTTCAAATGTAAGATTATTATAAAATTGATAATCTTTTTTTAAAAAAATAAAATGACTAGAAGTGGATATAAAAAATGATATATTGTAAAAAAATAGACATTTAAAGTTATCACATAAGTAGAGAGTAATTTGTTTTGAAATGATAGCAACGTGAATACTAATTACTATGCATATTATTTTTGAAAAAAAATATTAAAATATATTGCGATATTTGTTTAAGAATTTATATTATTATCTATAATAATATATAAAAAAAATATCATCTTTTAATCGTTATTTTAAAGATTTATTTAACCGTTGTTTTCAAAATTTCTTATTTTTAAAATTTAACATTTAATAATTATTTTAAAATTATTTATATATTTTTTATTTATCTTAACTCAAATTTTTATAAAAATTAAGAAAATGCGAAATAGCACTTATATTTTCGTTAGTAGATATAACTATAACGAAAATGTGTAATATATAAATGAATATAGATATGATATTATTAAAAAGGATTTTTAAAATTGAGATAAACTCAAAATCTTGTTTTTCAAAATTATTGAATGTCTCACTTCTCATCCAATCAATAATATATAAATATATTTTCCATTTATAGAGGTGGTTGGATGTTGTTTCCATTGACATAGCATATATTTTGTCATTTATTATTTTTAAGAAAAGTGGTAGTAAACTAAAGTCTCGTCTTCCCTTGGAAAACAAAATTAACAAAATAGACAGTTAGTTTAATTTAGACAAAATTGTGTAAACTAAACTAATTGAATAATTGAAAAGACCGAATCTTTTTTAATATATTGATATTAGTCTATTTTTATTGTTTATAAAAATTAATTGTAAAATAAAATGTTTAAAATACAGTACAAGTATAAAATTTCAGAGAAACTGACATATTATTGTATTTTACTTCCTTTTCAAGTTCATATACGATAGGTACTATATTCCATTTGAAACTTGCGAACAAAAAAAGTTATTTAGGAGCATATCTGAACCAATAATATAATATAAAAATATTATATATATGAAACATTCTAATTTTTCTTTTCTAAAAATGACCAATTAATTTTTTTTATATAGATCTTATAAAAAAGTTTGCCCAAAATATAATGCAATGGAAATGAAATGCATATGAAATTTAATGAAGTACACAAACTTTGACTTGCTGGTTGACTTGGGATGACCCACAAATACGTTGGTTTAGTCTTTTCGTGTTTACTTACATAACACGGTGGTTCACTAAGTTGAGCCATTGAGTTTGAAAAGACAGATAAAAATTTCAAATATAAAATTTAACATTATTAATATTTAATAATTTGATTTATTTCATTCTACTATAGGAATAGGTTAAAATAAATAAAAGAATTACTCGCACATTGATCTATTGACTTGTACACTGATAAATAAAAAGTATTATTCACGCATTTTAATACTATATTTTTCTAACTTTACCAAATTATTATTATTATAATTATTTATTAATGGATGAAAATGCCTTAATATAAATAAAGGTTAATACAAATAAAGGTCTGTTGGAAAGCCTATCATAAACTTAAAAATATAATCACAAAATAAAAAAAAAAACGTGTATAAAAAAAAAAAATTGTGTAAAACATATAGGTTACATTTTCATTTCCATGTTCTTTGATTTTATCCGTATTATTTTACTTCAAATTCACTTACACACTTTAAACTAACAATTTAATCTAAATCTCATGACATTCTGTCACAAAAATATTAAAAAAAATTAAATATAATCTTAAAATATGTTAGAGTACGACAAAAAATACTATAAAATTAAAATTTATTATATAATTATCAAAACTCATTTCCAAATTTATAAAAAAATATGAGAATTTTCAAAAATATTATTTTCACCTTTCCAACAAAGTCTCACTCTCTGGAATTTGTACAATCAAAATAAATTTACCATTGATAAGAACATTTAATTCCCTTTTCTTCCAGTCTTTCAATTAGCCATAGCAGCCTATTAGAGCTTGCAAAATTAATTTGAGTTAATTGTTTAACAAAGTGATTTATTTTAGAAGTAAATTTGTTCTAAAAATTGATTTATCCTTTTAGTCCATAAATATGACTTGTTTTAATCATTTGTCGGATTTTTGTCAGACAGAATAACTTTATCAAAAACGATAATTAAATATTTATACGTTTCAAAAAAAAAACTAATATTAAAATTGTGAATGAGATTACTCTTCCAATCAATTTAAAAAAAAAAAAATCGTGAAGGATAAAGGATCAATTAATGTTTTTATCACTAAGCAGATCTGTCATTGCTAGAGTTTAAAAATGGTTGAGATTTAATTTTTGTTTAACTTTTTAATAACAGACTATGAAAGTTCATTCCAAATTTAAAAAAAAAAAAAACTTGAAAAATAGCATGTTTACCTTTCGGTTAAAATAGTTCAACCCTAATTAAACATCATAAAACATAAATTTTGAGTTTAGGGTTTGAAAAAGGGGCAAACTTTTTTTATGAGAGGGTGTCTAGGTTCTAAAGTTTTTTCATTTTATTTTTTATATATATTTTAAAATTGTGAAATATAATAATATAAGAGAAAAAATAATTTTTTTAATTAAATAATAATAATTTATAGATAGAAAATTTAATTTAATGGCCGTAAATTTTTGTCTTGGCCTTTGAAAAAAGCCAAAACTAGTTGAAAATGTTCCCATTTTGTTTGAATTGGCCAAAGAAACTTGAGAATTGGGTTTCCATGGAAGAGGTGACATTATTTGTTCCCTTTCCTAATAATTGTCCTCCATTTGGACACATTCAAAACTTGTGTGGATGTGATTTGGTAACCTAAAGATAACACCTTTAGCCATTCCTCATAAAACTATGTGGGCCTCTCTAGAAGAAAAATTCAACTACAATTTGTATACACCACATTTTTGGAAATTAAACCATTAATTAATTTTTCATACAATATTATTTTATATTAAATATGTCAGAAATAGCTATTTTATTTTCTATTAACAAGTTTTAGAAATTTTAGGAAAGCACGTGAAACCAAAAAGATTTAGAAATTCACTTATCCTGTAATAAAATTTATACTGTCGCTGAATTAAAATTTATTACGTGTAATAGATATTACTTATTTGTAAGAACACTAATTTTAGAAGTATTAATGGTAAATAAACAATTTCGAAAGTGATGTATGTGAAAATAACTTAGTTGTTTGATTTTTTTTTTTTTCTCGTTCTCTTATCTTAGTAGCACGGTCGACAAAAGCAAGAGTAGAAAGAAAAATAATAGAGAACGAAATGATGGCCTCAGCGGAATAATTTGAAAGGAGTGGAAGATACTATAAATAAAAATTTAAATACAAGTAATTTAAAAAAAATATGTACTTTATATATATATATATATATATATATATAATTAAAATTGTAATTTTTAATTTTTTTATAGAATTTAATTTTTTGTAATTTTTTCTTGGATTGATGTACTTTTCCATCTTTACTCCAATGAAAACGTATGACTTAAAAAATAATATAACAATATGAAAAAATAAATCATTTTTTTAATAAGTTTATCGTTGTTTTGTATATTCAGTTTCTTTTATTTGTTTCAAATTATATGTATAGATTCTCTTATATGAATGTTATATATGTATGTGAGATTTAAGTTTTTTATAATCTAAAATTATATTGATATGATTTATATATATATATATATATATATATATATATATATATATATATATATATAAATCATGATATTTGAAAAAAATTAGAGTGTGTGTTTGGTTTTTAGTTTGGAAGTTTAAACACAATTTTACTTTGCATCGAAAGTCATAAAGGATGTTTAATAAATTTTTGTTTTGTTTTATTGAACCCAAACGTAAATTGTTTTCAAAATAAAATCATAAATTATTTTCATTTCATTCCACCAAATTTATTTATCTCACAAAAGGATGTTTGATAATTTTTTATTATTTTATTGAACTCCAAATATAAGTTACTCTCAAAGTAAAATCATGAAACATTTTCGTTTTATTCAACCAAACTTAGGTTTTTTAACTGCAATTTAAACACACTAAAAATTGTTTAATCATATTTGATTTGTTGATCATAGGTTTAAAATATTATATTGAAATAAAAGAAATTAATAAACTTAATTTATTTAAGTTATGTTTAATTGAAAATTTCATCTCTAGATTCGTTTTAATTTTTATATAATATATTTATTAAAATAAATAATTAATTAATTAATATTTTTATGTTTTTTTAAATAATATTATCATACTAGTTAAAATTAACATAGTTTAAAACTTGTCATATTTTAAAATTAAAATTTAATAAATATTACGAATCAATTAAATAAAAGTATATCTTAAATTTTAATCAAGTATAAGAACCAAATTATTAATTAAGTTTTTAGAAATACTATATAGTATTTGAATTTTATATTGAATAAAAATAATGAAAATGATTAAATGAGTGTAGTGTTATGAATTAATGATTGTCCATTGATTTGATACATTTAATCATATGATTCATTACTCTTTATGGTAAATATTTGTATTAACTAAGTTGATTTGTTTCCTCTATGGATTACATATTGTATTTATAAATAAGACTCTTCCTATCAATAATAAGAATATACAGATGAGTTGCTCCCTATTCTCTCTTGTTTCTTCTCTTCTCTATTATCTATTATTCTTTCTATTATTCACTTTATTTCATAACACGTTATCAGCACGATGCTCTAACCAATTGAGGACTAGTGGAAGCTTTTTCTCTATAACGACAGTGTTATGCGTGTCTCAATCCAGACTCTTTCTAATCCTTTCTCAAATTATAATTTTACCTTATATTTTTCCTCTTGTTATAAGAATTATTTAACTTTATCAATTTTCATCTTCGTCTTATTATTTTTATTTTTATTATGACAGTGATTATTATTATTATTAATATTATTATGTTATATGCTAGTTCTAAACACGCGAAAAGTTACAAAATTTGGATTTGTGACTCTTGATATTACAAGGAAGAATTCCTTATATTGGAATTTTAAATGTTGAAATACATTTATATGCAATTGATATTGGGATACCATTGAATAAAGAAATAAAGCATCTAAGCAATTAATTTGCTCATGCGACAAAAATATTGTGAAAAGAGATTTCACAAATATTATGAATTTATTTCATGCCTATGTATGGCTGGCTGGACAAAGCAATAAAGCTTTTGATGAAAAATCATGAGATCCGCCTAATCTGCTCCATTCCCAGAAGTGAATGCAGCAATAAATATTATGAATTTATTTCATGTCTTTGTATGGCTGAACAAAGCAATGAGCTTTTGACCTCAAGAAAATCATGAAGCATGTCCAAATTAGTTCTGCTCCATTCCCAGAAGTGAATGCAGCAACATTTGATTTATATTTTCATGATCGTGATCATGATCTTGATTTTGGACATGGTTATAAAGATAATTTCAAAGACACATTTTGTCACCAGAAGTGGCACGATAATGTAAAAAAAAAAAGGAAAAGGAAAATGTGAAAATATTGACAAAAAGATGAAGGTATATATTATCATTACGATGGTAAAGGCCATTTGAGTTGTACTTATTGTACACCAGAGCATCTTACAAATAATGAGAAG
>Ga0214544_1000604_pt1 | contig 68014 bp, 33 predicted proteins | sample CNSS3metaG_FD_160074 | JGI IMG/M metagenome (GOLD analysis project Ga0214544, IMG submission 160074) | Root nodule microbial communities from cowpea collected in UCLA plant growth center, Los Angeles, California, USA - CNSS3 | ecosystem: Host-associated > Plants > Roots > Nodule | place: USA... | reverse complement strand
AAACCCCTTATCTAATTCTAAAATATTTCTTAAAAATAACAACATCTCTCAGAAACAAAATTATCTTCTACTCCTAAAATATTTAAGGATATAACAACCTCATTAACTCCTAAAAACGACACCAAACACAGAACTTAATTCGGTTAATATTCTCCCTCGGTCGGTGCCTCCCCGACCCGATACCAAAATCCACTTGTCCTCTCAGTCTGCAACCGAATCACTCCTCTGGTCCAGTACAACTTGCATCATTTTTGTCCCCCAAACTCTCTAATTATGGAAAAACTATACTCATTTTGAACTGTGTACATAAACTTAAAAGATGCCTCTGAAGATTACTATGTATAAAATTAAATTAAGCAAAAAAGTTAAAAGAAGAACTTTTCCATTTACAATAATTTTATTCGACTTAAACAGTACTTTTTCTATTGGATTTTGGACTGTCTTTTTTCTGTAGGAAAAAAATTTTAAATGTGAAAGTTTATTTTATCCCAATTATATAAGAAAAACAAAGTCAAATTAGTTTAGTTTAAATGCAACGTATTTCAGTCCTATGCTACAAATTTTAATATTTTTTCTTTCTTCAAGATGCAAACCTTACACTTTACATTATCCCATTTTTTTTTTTAAATTTGCTTAAACTTTCAAAACCTTTCACAAATTTATCTCAAACTTATTCCAGCTACTAAGTATTTTGAATGTAAATGAAAAAAAAATAATGCATCATTTTACGCAAAGTGAAAGCAATGGAAGAATTAAATTATAGAACTTGACAGATTGAATGATTAATTTTGACAAAAAAAAATGATCATAAAAAAAACTAAAATCATTCATTAATCACAATGGAGAAACTATATGTATAATTAAGTGGAAACAGTAACCTTTTATATAAGTGACACATACAAATAATCATAATAATGTGCTTGTTATGGCTATATGACAATGACACCTTATAGAGGAGGTTTTACTAGGAGATACAACACTAATGAGACCTAAACCCAACCAAACAAGGTATTGATACTATTCTCAACAAAAAATCTTGAGACAATTTTATGGATTTTTATCCTTATATAGTGCTCTACTTTATCATTTTTAGCCAATATAAAACTTAGATTCACAATTGGATTCCTAACACTCACCACCAATGAACCGCCAGGGACTCCACAATAATTCTTTTATCTTTCTATCCAACAATACTATACTATGAGAATTGAAAAGAAAAACAAAATGAATAAAAATCACCAAGAAAAAGATAAAATGAGAGGTATAATGTTGAGCATCATATATTGTTTTCTAATGATGATAAAAACAATTAACTAAGAAGATATGAGGAGCTAAGAAATGAAAAACATGAGATGAAGAAACAGCAGGAGTTGATGAAGTTTGAAGCAGCAGAAGAAATATCTACTTTTATGTTGAATTCTGAAAGAAGAGATATCAGTACTCATTGAAGTGGATTGCACCAACTTTCCACACAATGAAAGTTGTTGCAAACATGATTGAGCTGATCAAAACAAAAGAAAGTACAATGAAAAAGAGATCAGCACCCCCAGGAAACTGAAAAGTGAAGCCTGTTGACAACCCTCGTTTGCTATCATCAAAGAGATTAGTTGGAGCCTCTGGAAGACCAGGTTTTCTCTTCCCTTTGTCACTTTGCTTTGAAGCCTCCAACACCCTGCTGTTCATGTCTGCTTTAGATGCTTTCAATTGGGGGTATCGGTTGCCGGCTCGAGCCGCCTTTAACCGCTCTCTTGCTGTAAGGGAACCTCGTTTCGTTGCTGATGATGATGATCCTTGCTCTTGGTTAATCGAACCATTGGAAGACTCTAATGTTTCAGAAACTGACTCAGCATCAACTTTCAGGGATGATAACTCATCATTGGTTGCTGAATTTTCTGCATTGTCAAATTCCTCACTAATATTGTTGTCTGCTGCAAGCTGATCACTGTCTGCAACTGGAAGACAATGGTTGAATCTTCTTTCTTTGACAAGCTTTCTCGATCTAGATACCACCAACGAGAAGGGTGTAAACTGAGTGGCCTTTGGTAAAGAAGCTCCAACAGAATATCTTGATGCATCATGATACTTGGTTTCCAGCTTCTAATGGAGAATGAAAGACTTTTGTAAGAGATCAGAAAAACGAGATTCCATAATGGCATGATTGAATCATACTAAAGTGACCTATGATAAACAAATAACTGATAATTACATGATGATTCCCCTGGTGCCCCCTTTGTTTCAGAGGGCTTTGTTGCCATATGATTGGTACATCAGCAAATTCCTAGTTGCATAGTATTGCTTTATTTTCTTGTTATTGATCCATCTTTCTCAACAATAGAGTTTTTGATGCGATATATTGTTAAAATCATACCAGAGAATCCCACTCTAACTCTAGTTGAAGTGCTTGAAATAAAATTGTATTACCACTACACATTTGAGTAATGAATGAAGATACACACTGCTCATAATTTCATTAGTTATGAGAAAAAAAAAAGGCACCAAAACCCTACAATACAAAGGGGTTACACAGATAAATTTCTGATTTTTCCTGAACCTCTACTTTTAGATTTGTGGATTTGAACAAAACTCAATCTTATGAGAATTGTTCCCTTATATCCATAACTTTGGCAACTATAATAAAATTTCACCAATTCGAGTCCCCGCACTTGATGCATATGTTGACACCGTTGTCACAAATAACATTCAAAGATGCCCAGAAGGCCAGAAAGGGTGCACAAACACCCCACATATAATTGGAAACGAAAAGCAAGAATCTGAAATGAGAAAAGCAAGAAAACAGGAAAACTAAAAGGAAAAGTGAATGGTGAAGTGTGAGAGCAGGAAGCAGTTACCGTTGAGCTGAAGCTAACTATGGAGTTTAAAGATATGGCCATCTTCTTAGAGTCTTTCAAAGTCCAACCATGGATAGCCACAAAGAGTGGTCTTCCTCTTACCACTGGATTGTTTATTCAGGACTGAAATTGCTGTTGACACACGCTACATAGCGCGTGACTACACGTAATTTTCTTTTCGAATAAAAGAAAATGGCATCTTTTTATATACGATTCATAAAATTTCACTCCACACTCAAATTCTACACAAACGACATAATCTCTTTTGACAAAGTTTTTTTTTTTCACGTTTGCTTAGCTTGGGAATCAATTGATTAAACAAAGAAAAATTAAATAATTTAGGTTTTTCTATTTTTAAATTTATCTAAACCAATTCAATAAACTTGTTTTTACCAAGTAACATTTTTTTTGTTTACTAGGATGTAAATACACATGACACAACACCATAAAAAAAATTAAGAATACAAACATATTGTGCTTAATATACAAATTGAACTCAATTATACTTTTTAAATGAAGTTATTAAATTTGATACAGCTTAATTTAGTATATCTAATTAAAGTTGAGCTAGTACAAATTCATAAATTTCAAACTCGAAGAATCTAATACTCAACTATATAATAAATAATAGATACAAAATATCATTTATCTAATAGTTTTATTATAAAAATGATATTATATAAATATTTTCAATACATGTATACATATTGTTGTCATCATATACTTATCATTACTATTAAAATATTTTTAAAGTATTTATATTGAACAATTTTCCTTTTTTATTTCTTTTGAATTACTCAACTTTCAACTCAATTATAATTAAGTTGAGCTGGATTGCTAGAAAAAAAAAAAAAAACTTAAACCCGATGCAACACATCCTTAAAAAAATTTACCTTTCACAAAAATACTACAAGTGTCGTGGTTTAAAAGTTCAAAAAGTAAATGATACACATATTTTACTTTTTGCTTAAGTTAAATTTTTAAATAAATTTCTCCAGTTTATTTTTCAAGGTTCTTAGATTACGTTGTCTGAAGATTGTTTTATAGATTCGCATAGTTTAGCTATCCTAATGATTAGACGCCTACATTAGGATCACCAACCATGTATAACAGAATATTTAAAAAATTAACGAAATATAATACACATAACGAACTATAATACCACATTTCATCTATCAGTATACTATGCACAACGAAATATACTATTCATGAAAACTTACAATCACATTTTATGCCCTAAAAGCTGTGGGGTGCGAGGGATGGTGCAGTAAATAGTACTTGCTGAATAAAAAAAGAGAAAAAGAGCAGTAAATAGTACTGTAGATATTGTAAAACAAATGAAAAACAGTACAACAAATTCGTACCAATTCAAAACCAAGATCAAACCTGAAATCAAGTGGTAACAAAACACGCATTTTAAAGAAGATAAGATGCAGACAACAAACAGCATGCCAACCAGCTTCAATCAGGTAGCTTCCATCACAAGGAAAAGTGGAACAAATCCATGAAAAACATGAGCTAGAAGTCAAAGTCGGTCTATTTCGTATTATACTTTGGACATCATTTAATACAAGAAAAATGGCTACATACAGAAAATCCTCGGCTAGCTCGTAAGAGCAGCCCAAAAAATGCCTCAACTATAAAAAAAATATTACAAAAATATGACACAAACCCCCGAACAGAAACTCGAAATTATTTTGACTAGAACCTCCTCCAATAGAAGCAAGGAAAGAATACTGCATTAAAATCCCAGAAGAAAATGTTTGAAAACAACCAAGCTGCTACGTTGCTCTCTGTATACACCTGAGTTCAAGGCCCCGCTTTCCTGTCAGTAGCTACTGCCCATGGGTGGCATACCGAAAGGAGGCATTGGAGGCATCCCCAATCCACCCATTGGAGGGGGAGGGACAAAGCCTCCTCCCATTCCAGGCATTGGTGGTGCCGGCAAAGCAAGAGGCAACAACTGAGCATACATATTCTGCAATATGGGTATTCATATCATAGAGTTCAATCAAATAAGAATGTTCAATAAATGATCATCAAGGAGATAGAAAATACCAACTAAAGCAGGAAACAAAATGGAGAAACTAGTTACCTGTTGTGCAATTACTTCCTTCTCTTCTTGCTCTTTAGCCTTCACTTGGTTCTGAGCTTCAATTTTGTCCTTCACCAGTTCATCAACTTTGCCAGTGTACTCACGGATAAACTACAACATTAAAAAGAAGACAGTTAAAGAAAGCACAAGATAACACAATGAAAAAGACATACAGGTCAATGTATATTTAAGTAATAAATAAGCAGCACAAAAGGAATACAAACCTGCAAGAGATATGGGAAGGCAAAGTCAATCATGTTGTTCATCCAGGCCAACTCGAGAGCAATGTCTGCCCGGATCAAATCATAGCAAACGAATAGACACGAGGCAAAACATTCTTTCTTTCCCTGCATACGCATGTAGAGAAAAATATTACACTATATTGACCTCACTCAGAATAAAACTCTTCAGAAAGTGAGCGTTGATAACAAAACTCTTAACATCAAACTGGCAGACTAAGTTGAGTTTAAGCTTAAAAAAAATCAGTAACAGTACTAATTGCCAATAACTTTTAGGAACTGCATATGATGCGGTGAGTACTGCAAGTGTCAATATAGATAACGAAAGCATAATAACTTAGTATCTTAGTCTTTAAATAAAACATGTCGAACGAAATGTTGCTAAAGAAAGGATTATATGCCGTTGAAATTGAATTTGGTACCTGATCAATGAAATAAACAAGCAACTCCTCAGCAAGTTCACGGTCACCAGATTGTGAGGCTGTCTCCATGGCATCTTTGTAAAGGTTATCCTTTTTAGACAATGCAATGGACTGCTTCCATCTACCTGCCTTCTTGTAAATGTAAGCAGCAACACGCCTCATCTCAAGAAGCTCATGCTTTTCAATCTGTATTTCAGATAATAATAGATAATCTATCAGCTTCCTAATATTGAATTGAAAATAGTCAACACCGGATAAATGCAGCTAACCTTCTGTGCAAGGCCTATTTGGTCAAAGTTATCATGCAAATCAATTGACTCGCGCAATCTATCATAGTCTTCCTCCTCGACATATATTTCATTCAGGGCTTCATTAACAGCAGACACATTGTTACTCTGAACTGCAACCATGTATGGCTTGACAAGACGGAGATGACCAGCCTATAATACGACACGGGAAACATTCATTATTGAAATAGAAAAAGGTTATAGAGTAAACGACTGGTGAAAATGTTGCCAGTATTAATGCTACCTTTCGCATGATGTCAACAACACGTGCATGATCAACTCGGAGAGCAAGGACATTCAGAACATCATTGATAAGATCTGGATGTTCTTGTAAATAGAAATGAACGGCCTTGTAATACAACTCAACATTAGCAACTTTGACAGCAACATCTTTGAATTGCATATGATCCCATGCTTCAGGTGAATGGTTCATGATGGTTGTTGCAGCATTATCAAACTCGTCATATTGAATGTACAAATAGGTCAGCTCTTTCCAATGTTGTTGTTCGTCACAAGCTCTTATAAGCTTTGGAATGTTGAGCCGGGTTGCAAATAGTTTGATATGTTCCATAAGCTTCTCAGGACGATATCTAGCATATAGAACTCCCAACTCAGTGAAGATACCCATATGTGCCCGTTCTAATCCTAAACCACTCTCCATGAGGGATATTAGCTCGTTGAAGCAACCTCTATTTTGGTAATATTCACTGACCTCTTCCAAGTCATCCACCTACCAAATCCACAATCAAAATTGAGTTAACAAGCATCGGAAAGCAGCAGACTCAAGTAATGGTCACAAAACCTTCCAATCACCACAAGTCACAGCATATTTATACATTTTAGTATATACTATTTCCCCCATACATTTTGAAAGAACAAATTATTCAACCTTTACAATTTGGAATCAAATGACAGCTAAAAAAAAAAAAAATCCAGTTAAAAATTTACTTAATGAATGGCCAAACAAAAACAACAATTTTTTACCTGAATAATAATGTTAAGCCCACATATCTGGGCCAAACGGAACTCCTCCGCATCAACACAGGCAAAGCAAACTTCCTTCCATGTTTTTGCACTATTAGCTTTCCTTGCTGCATCAACTGCACCTTGGAACTGTTTCAACTTCACAAGTGTAACTGCTAACTTGGCCCAGTTAGATATAAAGGCAAATATGATTTTGGCAGCTTCATATAGTTCTTCATCATACAATCGGTCACCAACATTTTGAAGATTGGCTACATTTGGCATAAGAATGAACTCCTCAATGTCACTGAGCCTATCAATCTTTGCATATGCATAAATGAGCTCACTGTCCACCTTGGGTTCTTTAGTCTTCTGCCGAACCATCAGCAAGTATCTCACCAAGTCATGGTAAACATTGGCATCTTCAGCAGCACGGATAACATCCAAAAATTGTGTAGTATCGTCTGCTCGTATAAAGGACTCGATGGCATCACTTACTAGTCCTTCCCTTAGTTGAGCCTTGGCCACCTGACTCCAAACAGCATCTTCTTCAACTCGGAAAGCAAACTCCACAGCTCTATCAATGCTATGAATATTATCTAACAAGACATTGACTGCCTGGACATTTAAGTTGAACTTCTTGAAAATTGCAAATGCTTCCTCAAATAATTGAGCCTCAACAGCCATTTCTCCAACTGCAGGACCATCAAAATTATCCAGTCTATTAATATAATCCATAACTCTGGATGGATCAGCCTTTATTGCTGTTAAAATAAGTAGATTCTGCAGATTAAAGTTGCCACTGAATGCAGAATTCTGAAGGACAATCTTCTCAAGAAGCTCAATCAATTCATGAGGTAGATCAGCAGTCATGAAAGCCTTAACAGCAGCAGATACTTGTTCAGGGCTCTTGCTTTCAGGCAGAGCTGTAGATACAACCTGATCAATAAGTTGCCTTCTGTACGCATTATCAGGGTTAAGAACTTTGTCCCAAAGATCAGCATCCATCCTCTCAACAACATATCTGTAATCCAAATAAAAGCATGTAACCATTGAATCCAAGGATAATTGTTTAGAGAAAAAATATATAAATATAACCCACAAACCTTGCTTGTAGTTTAAACAATGAATTTTTGTTTGTCACATTGATAAGTTCATCATCACATTGTCCACGCCTATAAGCTACAACTGCTAAGGTGGGATCACGTTTCTCACAATATTTGCCCACAACTCGAGAATCATAGTATGGGTTGGTAGTGAGAAAATGTTCCGGATTATTGTTGCTATCAATGATGATTTTACCCAGTGCATTGTGAACATGTACATCCTGGCTTCCCTCGCTTACAAGATGTTCCAAAAACTGTGTGAGCAAACGAAGCCGATTCCTGCATGACAAATTGACACCAGAAAAAATTAGAAAGGTGATCTCAAAAAGGAGTAGGATTAGAGAACCGATACTACCTCTTCTCACACTCCTCCACAAGGGGCTCCACTGGCAGTAAGGAACGAACAGAGAGAATCAAGCCTTTGATAAAATCTTCTGGACACTCATCATCTAAAAGCTGCCCAACGACTAAAGGAGCATTCCCTGGGTTCACCTATAAAGCAAAGCAAAGCAAGGCACACATTTATCACTGGAAAAGAGAAAGTAGATAGTATTCAAGAAATAAAAAGGCTACTGAATTATAAATGCAAACTATAATACCTTCTGAACATAACCTTCAATGTAGCGAAGCATGTTGCTTGTGTATAGATAGTGTGTTAGATCTGGAACAAATCCAAATCGGTCACAAACATTAATCAGAGGACGTGCATCTGGAAGCTTTGCCTCCATTAGAAAGTTCTTTGTCTTCTCAGCATCATAGAAACTTGATTCTCTAGTCACACGCTCAACCTCTTTGATTTGCCCAGTCTTTGCTGCTGCCTCAATGTACTTAAAGTGAATGTCAGGATCCTCACTGTCCATATTCAGCGGGAAAGGGTGGAAATTAGCTGATATGAGACAATATCCCCTTTACAGATGGCATCACTTGTCCACCAGACAAAACAGTTCTATAAAAATGAAAGAATTACCTGGAGCTCAAATATGATCCCAGGAAAAAATACAGCCCCTCATATGATCTGAATTGCTCAAAAATTTTTATGCAAGCATCAATGCCCAACTGTTCACAATATTCTTTGGCAACCTAGACAGATATAAATAAGCTTTTTAGTTATCAATCAAATATTAATAATTTCATGTTATAGAAGAAAATGATAGTTTCATACCTGCACAATAATCTGTAGGTTGCCTCTAAGATTGACCAGCAATAGGTCTTTCATGCACTCTAATGCCCATTCTCGTGATAGAGTGCCAAAAAATTCAACAAGTGACTGCAAGAACCGAAAAACCACCAGTATTTTTTAAACTAGCACAATGTTTCAATAGATAAACTATAAAAGCAAGGGAGCACACAAACCTGTGGCTCAATTGCGTGTGTATTTACAATCACACGTTTTATATCTGACAACTCTGTGTAATGCTGCATCAAAAATAATGTAGTCAATAAAAAGACGAGGCTAGTGGGTTAAATAAGAAAAAAAAAGTAAGAATAAAACACATTTGGTGAGTCATTACTTGCAAAGCTCGCACATAAAGACCAGCTTTTTCACAAAGTTGCGCAATACGAGGACGGTCATAATGACTGAACATGCCATTAGCCAAAATTGCATCTGCAACATTAGGGAAAGTAACCAGATTTATCTCCAACACCTTGGTTTGAAGGAACCCATGTTCTGGTAGATTTGGTTTCAGAACATCTAGGAGAAAGGCAGTTGCCTCACGGATCAGATTTCTCTGAACAGGACAAAAAGAAGGTAATACATGAACTGTCAATCAATAATAAATAATTATAGTTAAAACAATGAGGAAAGGACTAGGCGAGTGCTTGTACATAGAAATCAAGATAATGCCACATAAAGAAACATTTCATACATCAATGATCGTGAAGCAGGAATATTATATTACTAATCACCACAATAATGACTTAATCATCTAACAACTAACATTTTCCAGTAAAAAAAATAAAATAATGACTTAATCATAGTAGATAAACAACCTGAAGAAACAAATCAGTTATGGTGTTGTAATCAACTGGGCAACCTCCCTCCATTTGTGACATCATTAATGCAAAATTAACAGCACCCTACAAACCAAAATGGAAAAAAATGGAGTTGTTGAATTAGTTAGTAGAACTACCAAATTCAGTAAATTGAGATGGAAAAAATAAAATAAAGTTGTAGGGATTCTATTCAGAAAATATATAATTTGATAATCAGTTATCTAACAGAGTGGCGGACAATGGGAAATACAAAGAAATAGCTCAACATAAATAGTGAAAATGAACTACATAGGGTACTCTCATACCTGAGGATCTGTCCGGAGAATTGTTTGCAAAAGGAAGAGATAGTCAGGTGTGTAACCAACCTGTAGCCCAAAAGTAATGAAAATTATCAGGCACAAATAGCTCCAGTAAAAGCTGAGATAAGATATCAAATGTTGTTAATATAACGGCCAATTAAAATACTCTAGGCCAGAGATCAAAGAAGTTAACAAAAGAAGCACCAAATAATCTGATGAACAAAAGTCAGTATAATTTGATAAATAAACAAGCCTCTACCTGCTTAGAGTATATTAGAATCTTGTCAAATTCCCTTCTCTCAGCAAAAGCAGCGACAACTTTTGGAGTAGCTCTGGCTTTGATGTATATTTTTAAAGCAAGATCATTGTCCACAGTCTACATTTGAACATATTAATCAAAATTATCAAAAAAATCCCATTTCATATTAAATATACTATTAGGTAATCAAATAGAATGAAACAAAAAGCAAAAAAATAAGAAAAGCAATCAATTCAAAGTATTTCAAAATTTCAAATGCAACCTACCTTTACAAGATCTCCTAGCTCCTCACTGCATTCAAGCTTGTCCTCTGCCAACCAATTCTCCAAAAGGTTTTTCTTGTTCTGGTTTACTACCAGCCTTGACAATTCTAATGACTCAAAGGCATTCAGCTTTCCTCTTGTCAGAAGTGTTCCAAAATACTGCAATAGTGGAGGAGTTTGCCCAGCTTGCACAGGAACACTCTGCCACATAGAACAAATTGTGACACTTCACCCATGATAGTCTAATTGACCATGAAAAAGGATAAACAGTTCAAAATTCTTTAATCCTTTATCTATAAAAACAAGCAAAGATGAATGTTTAGGTTCATTTTGTTGAGGAAAGAGCACAAACAGAATATTTGATGGCTATGGGTGTGTCTATTCTTCTGTTGTAACCAAATTCAATGGGATTTTCCCACTTTTGAAAACAAAAATACATGACAATGCCTGGAATGTTTGATTGGCATTCAGTTTGTTGAACAGAAAGACAAACAAGCACCATAACTTATCACCAAACCTGAAATTTTGCAACTGTATCAGGAGTGCGAAGGATTCCTTGTGGAGACTCAGCTGCAAGCTCAGCTGCTTCTTTATACTTTGTTTGGGCAAACAGTTCATGGAATCGTTCAACCACCTATAATGTCAATAAATAGGCATGTTAATGACTAAAATTCACACAAAAAAAAGACAATAAAAAACAAACTAGTTTAAATGAAGCTAAGACACTCTCTAATCAAACAATACCAAAAAATTATCAAAAAAATAAGCGTGCAGATTTCATTAATAGAGAAAAAAAAGTAAAGGACTAAAGAAGAAACGTTTGTGGCCATACAGAATTCAGGTCACTCACATAAACTCCTTTGGCCCATGCATCTATCTTTTAGATGCATAAAAAATTTCTACATAAAAAGATTGATGGTGTTAAAGAGATACATAAAATATCAGCAACAGAAGGATGATTCTGTTAAAAAGATATGTACTAGCTAGAATAAAATAAGTAAATGCTGAAGAGAAATATCAGTAAAAATTCATTAAAGGAGAACACTAACAAATGTCTCATGGAATCGGATAAGGAATCCAAAGTGCATATTTTTTTCATGGGATTTTGTTATCAATGCTCTCCATGATTTCATTAATTTCCAAAGCAATCACACTATAATTTCCTTTGAAAACTTTTTATTTACTAATTCATTAATCAATACCTTTATGACACTCATTGCCAAGACCCTTAAAACTTTGTGCATTGTACAGTAGAACGACCATACCAGATATTAAACAAGTTGCCATTTACCAATTAAATAAAATCCCATCAAAGATAACACGTGAGATCCAATTTCATAGCACCATCCTAAGTCCTGAAAGCACCCTAATGACAAAATAGCAAGTTCAATATGAAAACTGACATACCAATTTCTCAGCACCAGGAAGATTTCCTCGCTTGGCAAGATTAACCGCTAGCTCCAAATTGTTTAGCTGTGACAATAAAAAATGAAATTGATTGAAATGTCACCTTGTTTCCCCTTTACAATAGGAAAGTGATAACATGATCAGATACATACTTGACCACTGACAAAATTCACAATCGTTTGCTCATTAACAGTAGCCAATAACACCTGGCCTCTCCTGTTAATAGCATAAAAGCCTCCAACTGATGTAGCTTCTGATGTCAAAAATATAGGATCAGGACTGATTCTGTTCCTATATACAGCAGTAGCAGTCTCCAAATCATAGACAAATAGGAGACCAAGTTTCGTAATCACATAAATCAAACTGTATTTGTGGGATATCTGCCAAAAGAGAAAACTATGAATCAAATACCTGCACAGTTTTATAAAATGAACAATTCTAGCAACCTTTGTACCTGCATGGCAACTGGAAAATCATCAGCAAAATCTGGGGGAAAGAAAAGGTCTGCTTGTTTCTTTGTAAACGATGGCTTCCCTGCAAAGGCAATTGGTAAGGTAAATTCTGGAATGATGATAAACCAAATCAAAGATGATAAAATTATACAAATGATTTATAGCTATAATAAAAAATATCTATCCATGTTTAAATACCCTCATTTCAGTATGTTGCTCCCTTTATTTGTGAAAATAATCACAGCAGCAACTTCACTGACTTATCATTAAATAGAAAATCCAAGAGAAGACTGTCACCATCACATTATTCAAGATTTCCAATCATTCATTCAAATATTAGTAATCCCTGAAGCATGGCCAATTTTCCAACAGAAAGCAGTATATTTCATTATTATTAACTGAATCTATTGCCAATAATGAGTAACCTCCTCCATACTGCTAGTGCAAAACATGATCACTTAAAGTTATCCATCCACAACTTGAAGTTTAAGAAATCATTATTCTGAGCTGAAGAATTTTGAATAACAAGACAAAGGCGCCTCTCTAGGGATATCTTTAAGAAAGGTCATTCTTCTCCAAACTTCGGTTCAATAAAGTTTATGACCAGTTTAAATTTAGATTTATGATTTAACAGGAAAAGTAACCTTGGAAATTAGATATGGGACAAGAGCAACTAAATAGTAAAATTAAGTCAGATTTATCTAATAACAATATTCTCCATCAGATTAATTAATACTGAAGAGACAGATGTGCTAAAGAAAATTATACAGACCTGGCTGAGCACCCAGCTCAATAACATGCAACTTGGATATAATTTGACCAGCATTAAGTGTCTTAGTAGCAAAAGAAATCAAAGTAGAAGGATTTTCATTCCCAGGAACCTGTCCAAAAAGCACTTTAATTTTTCTAGCACATTGTATGACAGTAACATGCTATATAAATATTTATTTGTAAATATGAAATTAACGTAGGAAAGTAAACAAAGAATCATAAAGAGACACACTTTAAATTGAGCAAATGATGCAGCATGCGCTTCAAGAGCCTGGCTTCGCTGTTGATCCACAGAAAAGAGCTGCATGTTTCCTTTAACCAATTGTGGCCTCTATAGACAACACAACATACAAAAAAAATAAAAAAGATCAGACTCCAACAAATTCTAGTAAAAAGGAAAATGATTATTTTCAAGGACAATCTATCCCAATGGCATAGGCTATGTAAATTGTTTTAAATTCAACTCCTCCTCAAAGTGGAATCTTTCGAGTTGGAGTGTTGACACTACATAAGTCCATTTTTTTCCTTAAAAAGCTTGAAACTATGAGGAACAAGGTTGTAAAGTTAAACCCAGACCACTTAATCAAGGAGGTTTAATACCATGCCCAGAACAAAGTGTCCAACATAGCTTTAGTTTTTTAATTTTAATATCACACAATGGTTGCAAGATTTTACACAGATAAATCCAAAGGAAACATAAAAACTAAAAAATAAATACATGAATATGAGAAAAAAGAAAAAGTCTAAATAACTAAAACAAGAAACATTATAACCTAGTTACTATCTACTAGGGAAAAGAAGAAACTCTGCCTTTATAGTCTTTTTTAAAATAAATGAAAAAAAAAAAGGGATAATGGTGGTCAATAATAAATAGTGAGTGAATTGTGGTGTGCTGTGCTATTGGAAGAGACATTTGGAGAGTATTAGTAGTATTTACAAAGGTAAAATAGGACATACAAAATGTTTATACCAAAAAAACATATCTCCTTTATATATAGTTATAGATGACAACTAGAGATATACCTCAGGGGAACCTGGAGCAATACCAATCAAGACCAACCATTTTTCTGAAGGATCACATCGATAATTAATGATTTGATTGTTTGCTAAATTTGCTGTTCTCTCAAACATCTTGACAGGTTCTGAGTCACCTACATGTTACATATATCACACAGAAATGTCCTAGTAAAACATTTGAAGATGAGCAAAACTACGCTGAACAGCAATGGATAAACTGAAAAACATAATAGCACAAAACCAAGTTTCAAATGGAATTGCAGTTTATCAATTTCTTACCTTCAATTGACCAATGGTATACAGAGGTTTGTGTCACAAGACCCAACAACTTGGGGGTAATCCATTTCCAAAAGACCACCTGCACGTGCAATGGGAGCATTCCACAAGGATTAACAAAGCTCTCGTTATCAACCATCATTTAATAGTGCTTGTATACTTGAACATAATACTTACCTGCTCAGGCATCTGATAGGATTTCATCTTCGCTTTCATTTCAATGTTAAAAATTTGTAGGTGATCTTGAGTTGTTCCTTGGAGTTGAGCTTCAAGAGAAGGATGCAACTTATAAGCAAATATAACCCAAAAGTAAATACTAACTAAGATGCAATGCAAACAGAAGCTTGTGATGTAATCAAACAAAACCTTCAATTTTATCCCAATAGTTGGAATGCTATGAACAGTGAGCCCTTTTTACGCTGGCTATTTTCCTTTGTTCTAGGGGCCTTTTTTTTTTCTTAATATGCAACCACTTTCATGGTTGTCAAATGATGGTATCGTGAATAATATATATAATCACAATGTTTAATTGGCCATAGGTTAATGGTGAATGGTAAATACATTATCTGAACAATAAATCATGGAAAAAAATACTTAATAGGTCCATAGCATTACAACTAATGATATCAGTCCACCTTCAATAAACCTCATAGGGACAAAGTGATAGCATATTGGTGACTTCCCCTAATAGTCATATTCGCTTAGCATGTGAGAACTGAAACAAAAGTACGACAGTTTTCTTCGATAAAATTATATCACTTAAGAACATGATCTTTTAATTTCAAGTATCATGTATCATATTGGTAAATTGGTAAATAAGAATCAAGCAAAACAAGCAAAGGCATCTGTTTCCCAATAACGTACCCCTAATGATCAGGATGCTTAAGGACACACGCATTTGGTACTCTAGTTAGTAGAACTAATGCTTGAAAAGAAAGTAAGGATCATAAAACCAAAATTAGCTCAGACCGTCTTGTTCAACTAAGTCCTGAACCATGCACGAAGTGCATTCCACTCCTAAACAAGTTCAGACTATGCTATTTTCACACAATGATGATAAATATATAAAGAATAAAAATGCCCAATATATACAATACCATAAAAAATGCAACTCAATACCGAAATGGCTTTAGTTGAATATCCACAACATTACTAGCCACAAACAGAAGTCACAAATTTATGAGAAGAATAAAACGAACTAGTATCCAACCTTTCAACGCAAGGATTCTGGAATTGGGATTCATAAGAGCGGAATCTGCAGTAATAGGCCTCCTCAAGGGCTGATTCGGCATGTTCATATCAACGATAACCACACTATTCTGCGGAGCCGTTTCTCGAACGCATATATACTTATCGGACTCCATCGTCACATGCGTGAACGTGATGAACTGCGGATTTATGCCAATGCTCGGCAACTGCAATCACAAATCACGCGACACAGGTCACATCACTCTCAATTCACAACACAATCTCACTCAACAGTTCAGAACAAATAAACTCAAGAAACATCTAGATCTATGATAACTCAAAAATAAGAAAACAAAGCAGCGCAGTGAACTTCGTTACAACACGATCGAATTCGTTGCGGAACACTCCATACGGAAAATAAAAGTCTAGTAAAGTGTAAGAGTGACTTGCAAAACTTTGATGGTTATAATCGGTTATAAAGATAGCAGGTGTAGTTGTAAGTAAGCTGCCAAGTTGAGTTGCGAATTAAGCTCAAGAAATCCAAAAAAAAAAAAAAGAAGAGCTCGGAGAACTCACAGTGAGAGCTTCTCTCATGGCGATCGGAGCGTTAGCGGCCGCCATGACGGCTTGGATGGCAGAGTGAGATCTGCAGCGGCGATTGAATTGGAAGAGGAAGAAGAGTCAACAGAGTGGTACAAATCGGTGCGAGATCTGGAAGCAAGTTGGACCCTCTAAAGCGAAAAGAGGGAGAGATCTACGGGGGAAGAAAAATAAAAGGAGGTTCTGACACTAATAAAGCGGGCTTGGTGAGAATCAGAACGAGAAGAGAATTGAATTCCTTTGAAAAAATTAAAAATAAACGACACAGAAACAGTAGAGAAGTCTCTCGTCTTATGAGCTAATAAAGCAAAAATAAATTTCAAATTAATATTCTACTTATGTTTAGATTTACAGCCTAGCAATCAGCATGCCAGGGATCTGGTTAATTTGATAATGGTTCTTTTTTATAACTGCCTCTGAAACAAACATTAAGATATTAATATCTCAGAAAAAAAGAAAACAAAGCTAATAAATAAAATTATAAAAAATAATATTTACTGAAAAAGTTATATTAATGACATAATATATTAATTTTTTGACCGAAAACTACAGATTATTTTTCCATTGTTCTGTTTAGCACAAAGATTAAAAAACTGACATCATAATAGCTTGGCTTTGATTTTAGGGACAGCGGAACAGTGTAAGGATACAACTAATTCTTCTTGTATTTTTTTTTTTTTGTATTATTTTATTTTGCTTCCAGGGATAGTTCCATTCAACACAACATATTTGGTATACGAGTTTAATGTTTGTAATTGATTACTTATTGATGCTTGATTGGTCGGTAAATGATTTGACGTGGTTAAAGTAATATGGTTTTTTTATTTTTTATTAGAGAGCTCATACATAGTAGATATATAAAAAATCATAGGAGTTAAAAAAGAAAAAGAAATTGACAAAAGTCATGGTGAGAGACACATTGCTAACTCATTGGTGATGGATGTTTTACACCAACACTATTTTTCTTTTTTTCAATAAACGACAGAGATTAAAATAAACTAATATAATTAAATCAAGAAGAATAATATAATAAATTTATGTAAGAGAACAACAGCAAAATTCTTATTACTAAAATTTTTAATTCCTAGATTAGTAAAATTATCAGTAATAATATTAGTCTAGATATAAATAAATAAAAGTTTAAATGGACTATTCATCATAAATAATATTAAATGCTTATAGGAGCTAATATCATCTCAAATCATTATTTTTGTTTTAATATATAATATGTTAAATGCTTATATGTCATCTTTCAATAATTATTCTAGATAAATACTCCAATTATATTTCTATCTTGTTTGTTTTTCGTAAGAAGACACTGTTCAATTAAAAATACATTGTGATAAAAATATAAATCCTATAAAATTAATAAAATATTATCAAAAATATTTTTAAATAAGGAATTTATAATAAATCTAATGGTATATATAAATCAACCCTTTCAAAAAGTTTTATCCATAAGTATGTTTTACTTTTTAACCTTAGTTATGATAATTAATTATTAATTATTACTTGTTATAATCAATTATAACCTTTAATTACTAAAAACAATTATTAAGATTTTTTGTAAAGCTATGTTTGTCACAAATATCCCAAATGACCGATTTCAAAGCATTATTAAAACATTGTAATCAAAATGAAAAAAGTCACCAAATAAATTAATAATTTTATAGATAAATTATATATTTAATTGAATACTATGCATCGTGATGTGATATTATATTAATAGATAATAATATTATAATTTTATTAAGTTAATATATAAAATAAAATTATATTTATTAAAAATATTATAATTTTATTAAATTAATTTATAAAATAAAATTATATTTATTAAAAATAAATAAAATATATAAAAAATGAAAGAATAACTATGAATAAATATTAAAAAAGACAAGAAAGATGATTTTATAAAAAACTTATAAAAATAATAATCAATTTTTAAAAATTTAATTAATAATTATATTTTAAAATGTAAAATATGAATTTAATAATATAGATATCTCTTTATTTACAGAATTGAAAAAAAAAGTGTTCTTAAATGTATATATTTCTAAAGTAAATAAAACTGACAATCCAGGAAGCTGAAAGCAGCAATTGTGTATTCCGATTCATTCCGTTAACTCTTACCAATAAAAAGGACAAATACCTTAAAACTACACAATAGAAAATAAAAATTATAATCCAGACACTATTTAAATGTTTTGCACCACAGATGTCCTATTCAAGTAGCCTTAATAAAGATTTAAAAGACTTTCCCACACAAAGTTAAAATATATATATATATATTAACTTTTGAAATAAAGTTAAAAAATATATATATATTAACTTTTGGAGAGATGACCGAGAGATTGATAGCCCCAGTTTTAAAAACCAGTATAATATGAAAGAAAGAACTATTAAGGGTTTGAATCCCTCTCTCCTTTTTCTCTGAATAGATTTGTTTATTTTTTTAATCAATTTTTTTTTCCGGACAGAGCTATATATCCTCATCATCCCGAAGAAAAAAAATTCGATAAAAACTAAAAAAATAGGAAAATAAATTATTTTTTACGACTCACTCTTAGAGATTATTTTGATGGTGTTAATCGGCACAACAAAATTCACAGTTGAGTGTAGCTCTTTCAAGAAACTACTTTTAGTTATTTTTCTATGGCATAATAACTTCAAATCAAATTCCTCGATCAGGAACAGGCTCTTAGCTGAATGAGGCAAAAATATAATACATGTATCTATGGGCAACATCATACGAAGAATAATAGTAAGTAGGTCAATAACATGTAAATAAGAAAGCAGAGCAAAATTTAACGCATATCATTATCAAATGTCTGAACATGAACACAAAACACTAACAACAAAGGTCCAACTCGCAAAACTGTATCAAGATGAAAATTTGCATCTAGCTATTGAGATAAATGTATCATGCGCCATAACATTAACCAAATAAAAAATAGATATCCCTCAAAAGACGCGGTAAGATTTTCCCATGGTACTCTTCAGATACAAGCACCTAACCTGAAATCAACAAAAAATTACATTAGCCGATGATTGTGTGGCACAAAATCAAGATATAAAATATTCCATGGATAGGATATGAGACGGTAAAAATATACTGAAAATTTAGAAATCATACAACTCCATGTCTGGTCCCCCAAAGAAGGGAACAAATCATAAGATGTTAACCACCATCAGCAAAAATTTCATTCACCGATTTTGAACGATTTGCAAAAAAAAATACTCTTAAATCAACCCTAAAACTATGCAAACAATATAAGTATTCTCTCATCTATTCCAAATCATTAAACTTACAAGTAAAGAATCCATCAATTTTATCCCTGGAACTTTAGTGAAATATATTAATATTGGGACTAAATTGTTAGATATCCAATACAATAGGGACAACTTGAATATAATTTCTTTAACTCCATTATAGACTGATTATAGCATACCGTAATACTTGAAGGACCAAATTAGGTTTAATCCGTGGGAATTAAAAGCATTTTGAAGGCCTTATAGTACAAATCGGACAGAGACATGAGATGGACAAAATATACATCACCGTCTAAGCAAATGATAAAACCTATGCAGTAATCATGGATTCGATCCACGCACATAGTATATAGCCGAGCATTTCTAGTTACACCAATAACTCCTAATGAATCAAACATGACAAGCAGATAATGGCTAGAATAACATGATTTAAGGAAAAAGCACAATAAAAAAGAATGTAACAGAGAAAATGATTTTAATAAACTTTGAGTGAGCTACTCACATTTTGCCAGTTCTTTTTCAATAAGGATACCAGGAAGTTAACACTGAGTTGAACATTTTGGAAAATTTGTTTTTCCTCCATACTGACATTGCCCACGGCTACTCCCATGCAGAGCACCTTCTTGAGTTGAAATTTGACCATAGCCTTAGACTCGTTTACCTTTGACTCAAGAGTTTCCTGGTGAGTAACAAGTGTAGGGAATTTTCCTGTATAGTTACACAAGACACTCAGCTACAATGGAAGAAAAAAGAAAGTAAAAAACAAAATATTCTATCTAAAAAAGCAGTCCAAAATATGCAGGGGAAGGGATTGCATAATGTGTGAACAGAAAATAATTCCAGATAACATAATGCAGTTCATATTTACTACCACAAATTACATATCATGCGACCGAGGATTAATAAAAAGACTGCAATAATGCCCAACTGTAAAAATGATAAGACAAAAACGAAAGACCAAATATCTAACAAGTACCCTAAAACAAGAAACAGAATTGGAATACATGCCTGCCTTGTTTAGACCAGGACCCAACAGACGTGGAATCTGCTTGATAACTGCTTCAGAAGCTAAAAAGGCATGGTACTTTTTAGCTAGTTTCTTCACCAACTTCTTATTCTTGTTTAGCTTCTTCAAGGCTTCCACATCCATCCAGTCCAGCCCGATCTTCTCGGCCTGCGGATAAGAGTAAAAACATTAACACAACAAACTTAACAACAACTGAACAACAATTTCCAACAAACTCTGTAAAAGAAACATGAAAGCAACAACAATCAAAGCCACATGGATGTCATTTATTTCTTGGATTGAAATTACAGAATTACAAAAACGTCGTCTTTCAAACTTCCAAGAAACTGAAGCGATTACCAGCAGTCAGTAAATTTAATAAATCAAATAGTAGGAAACTAAACGAAGGAAACATAATAAATCAAGTATGGTTTTACAGTCGAAATTAGCATACAATAATTCAGGTGCTATCATAAAATACTTAAAAAGATACCAATAAACCTCGCCTACATAGCCTATTTAAATATCAACAAAAACAGTTTGACGAATAGAACAGCTATATACCTCTTCGACATGTTGTGCATCACCAAGCATGCAGATTTTCATCTTGGGGCGAGGAATGTGGGGCAACTTGACAGAGCCACTGAAACGCTTGTCCTTTTGTGGATCGTAGTTTTTCAGCCCAATCTGGAGTTCAATAGTCTCCACAAATTTGCGATTCTTCTCCTTGGAATCGGCCATGATTCCAGTGATAGCTTCTCGCAAGGCATCACTCTGAAGCTTACTACACCACAAAAATCCAACGACAAATCAGAAACTCAAAAACAACAGTAAATATTATTCATCAATGAATAGCAGTGAGGGATATTGTCCACACGATAAAAAGCATAAGAAACAGGTAGGAAAACGGTGAACAGAAGCAAATGAAAGAAAAAAGTATAGGCACCTCATCTTTTCCAATCAGCGGATAAGGATCTCAAAACGCTGTGAAGAAAAAAATCAGACAGACAAAATGGTTATCTGGCGGAGCAGAACAAAGAGAGACAAAACCCCAATGGCAAACGTTCAGAATAGAGAAAATACCTGAAGCCGATAACCCTAACTAGGTCATGCGGCTGAAAGAATCAGTATATACTATGGACCGGGGGAAAGAGGTGGGCTGGGCCTGATTTCAAAATAATTCAAATGGGCTTTGCCCAAAAGATCTTCTGTTTATTTTTATTTATCCAAATATATGTTCTTTTATTATTATTATAATCTTTGTGAGCAATTAAAGCTTGTTTACGAACTGTAAACTTTATATTATTTTAATATTAAAATTATATGAATATTTAAATATTTTTCAAATCACATATTTGCTTTTCTTAAAAAGAAAATTTAAAATCATACCAATTATGACTCCATATACCATTAAAAAAATAAATAAAATATAAAAGGCAACACCACATTTATTTTTTTTTCTCGAAATGCAATACAATCATAACAATCCGTAAGTTTTAACATTTCAGGTGATTCAGCTATTATGTATCATTAGTTAAATAAACAAGTGTGTTCAGTATTCATATTTTAATTAAATTAAGAATTTCTAAACAGAGAAAATTAGTATAAGTTTGTTTAAATAAAATAAATTTGATATTATATCATAGATAACCTGAATAACTTTCATGTATGTCATTTCAAAGATGGAGAACATATATACTAGTTTAAAAGCAATTTCTCTCACAGCAGTAGATTTATCTACATAATAAAAGCTTAACATATATCAACTTAATTTTATGGTTACGAACTTAATTTTATCATTAACATATTTATAGTTTCTTATTTTTATTTAAAAAATAATAATGTTGGTGAATTCAGTAATATTTTTAGTATTAGATTTGGATTATTCATGTAGTCACTTGGCATCTTCGAACATATGTACTTTTTAATGGTATGAATATGAAAATTGGAAATGCAACCCTAATGTTATGTTTAAAGAATTTAGTAATCTATGGTTCATATTAATTCTTAAATATTTAATTAACATCGTTACTATAAATAACCAACACAATGAATTCACATAAAGTAAAATTTATAGTGTGCGGTGTTTCATGACTCTACTTCAATTACATGTCAGTTATAAAAATAAAAAAAGAAAATCTTGATTAAGTTTACCATAAATTTTAATCAATCTGGATTGTAAAAAGCCAATTTAAACTATAATAGGAAGATTTAACACTATCAGTTATGTATGGGACTATGTATAAAATATTATGATATCGTTTTTAAATAGTTTGTAATTTTTTTATATATTATTTTAGTTTCTCATTTTTATTTGATGTAAATTCAAACTCACTTTTAAATCTTAAGAATATTTTTGTTTCAAGTGAGTGTTTTTGATACATTATCCTTAAAACTAGGGATAGCAATGCAGGCTAACCTATTTTGTTTAGATTCGGTTCGTATAATTTATGCGGATTGTAATCACTGGTCTGTCCCGCATATCACTTTATTTATGGACCCGTAGGTTGACCTGCATTTTTTTTATTTTATTTTATGATAAAATTTTTAATGTCTAAAAATTGAAAATTTTTAAGAAATTCACGAAATTAAATAAAGACGTTAGAGAGTTAGATGATAAATTGATAATTCAACATTTTCATCCTATGACATACACAATGATTCTTTAAATTTTAGCACATTAAAAAATATCATATTTATCTTTTCCAGTTATACAAAAATTTGAAATGTTAATACAAGAGTACATGCAAAAAATAATTAATATACACAAGTGCAATTTTTTTTATGCAGACTTACGGGCCGGACTACTGCGAGTCTGCAGATTCACTATCCTGACCCGTCCCGCATTTTTTTCACAGACTTGCAGGCCGATCCGACAGATCAAACCTATATTGTCATCCCTGTTTAAAACTTTTGATAGAAATAATCCCAAACTGGACTAGTGTTGATCTTAGAACAACTAATATCAAATTATTAAACTATCACTCTAGCTGAATTGTGGGTTAATTTTAACTAAAACAACTAAGATCAGTTTATTAAATCACCATTTCAACTGGGCTGAAGGTTGACTATGATTAATTTATCGAATCACCACTCAACATAGTTAGAGGTTAATCTTAGAACAATTAAGATCACATTGTTACAGTTTTTTTAAACCTACAAGACTTTTCTGGCGCAGTTGTTCATGATCCGAACCAAAATTGGATCTAGAGTACTGATATGCAGACAAAAACAATTACCTGAGTGGTTTTGTTTCAATTTGTATTCTCCCACGATACCACAATATGTAAACATTAAATCGTGGAATAAACGAAACGTCTATTTAAAAACATTGATGTACACAAGAGTCCAAACACATACGATGTATAGTTGCTTTATTTTCTCTTCGAGAATTCATTGTACAATTCGTTTGTATGTGCTTCTAACCGCCAAATCGACTCAACAAAGAAGAAACACCCAGAGAAAACAAAAAGGGGTAAAACCGAAAAGCAAGGCCAATTCCTAGATCTCAATCTACAAGTATAGAAAGCTAAGAGAAATGTCTCAAGAAAATTTACAACTTACAAGAACATCGAGACAAGGCTAAAAAAAGATGAAATGCTTTGAAGCAAAAAGAGAGTAAAATTTATAACAGTTATGTAAAGAGTGAAAGGAGAAAGTGTTGTTGTTGTTGGTGGTCAAGATTGAGAGATGATACGTGTATAAAGGAACTCGTTCCACGTGTCAGGTAAGCCAGGTAGACACCAATGGATACAATCTGCATAGGTGGCAGGATCAGCTTGTTGCTCTGGCGTCAACATCTTGCCTTGGCGAATGGTGTAAACAGAGGTGTGTGCATCTTTTCTGAACTCTGACAAGGTTGTGATGTTAAGGAACTTCACTGGCACAACCTTCATTGCCTGTGTAACATTGTTGGCTACAACAAAAAGCCTTCTATCCGTACCAATTTGTAATGCGTCGGATATGTTCACAATTGGGGTGGTCTCCTTCGCACATTTTATTCCATCTGGGTTGTTCCAAGCCTCACTCCTACAAAGTCATACATTGCAAAATTATAAAATGCTCAATTTGGTAATCCATAGGTTGTTTGGTGTGTGTTAACATTGTGGTTTGAGAGCACTACTTAATATGAAGAGGGGACATGCTGGAGAAGAAAACTTTGGTGCGATTTGGATCAATGTTGTCTTCCACCCATTTGGACCACGTGTTCAGGACTCTGCCATATGCAATTGGGCGAGGGACTTCATCGTACTCCGTGGATCCTTCATCAAACGATCCTCGTCTTTTGCAATACACCCAACAAACATAAACACTTATAAGTCTAATGCATTTTTTTTTCTTCAAAAATAAGATACTATGCATGATCGAATATAGGATTGGACTATAGTGAATTAATATGTGTGGTGCTTACAAGACTTTCATGGTGGCGGTATTCATCCACCATATGTAAGTGTTAAAGATAAGATAATCCACATTTTTCCAGTTCACAGCATGCTTTTCAATGGATTCCGGCATGATTATACGGTTCAATATGCTGTGCATTTTTGGATCATCTGAGTTTGACTCCACAAGGAATGGTGCCCAGTAGAACTCAACCGTAGCATTGAAATCCTGCACAAACCAAATCTATATCATATGAACAATTATGTATGAAATTCCTTAACTACCGGCGTGATTGGCGCAGTATTCCAAAGTTAAAAAGACTAAAAAGCCAAGATAATGATTAGAAGTGGTCAAATCAAATAATTAATCAGTGTGCTGCACAACATGATGCTGATGGCAATTTAGTCAATAATTTACGCAGTAAGAATCATAGTTAATCCAGAGGAGCACTTTAGTAGCCTGTTATTATGCCCTTGATTAATCATTATGTCAAATTATGCCGACAAAAACTGACCAGTCATATCTCTCCTACCTTTTTCCTTATCTTTATCATATTCAAAACCAGAGTAGACAAATTTTTCAGCAGAGAATCAGGAAAAAGAAATAAAGAGAAGAATAAACACAAACCTCAATTGCGAAGATAGAAAGAGAACCATTCTTGTTCAAGCTCTTTTTGCCTTGAGGAACAGCAGATTGGACCAAACAAATCATTGATTCCCATTGGTTCCTATTCAACGAGTCTCCAACAAACATAAGCCTCTTCCCTCTGAGCTTTTCAAGCAAAAGTCTCGGTTTGAACCTTGACAAATTTATACAAATTTAATCAATTGATAGCAAAATTACCAGAAAAGAAAAGAGAAATAAGAAAAGAGAAATAAGAAAAGAGAAAGTTGAGGAACCAAAGTGTACTTGGGCAAAGAGCAATCTCTGGGCTGCCATCTCCAATTCTGATAGAGAGAATCGCGTCTTCCATTCCTCATGCAAGTGACTTGTGAAGTGAGGAATTCGCATTGGTCTTCTTTGTACAAAGGGTGTGTCACGTTGTCAAGAACCCATTCCCCAGTAAACAAGTCACAGTCTTCTGGAGGCAATACGACATCTTCTTTTTCTTCGTCATACTCTTCCACCATCTTCTCTTCTGCCACAGCAGCTTTCAAATCAATCGGTTCTCGATTTTCCTCGGAATCCTCGACCTGGTTTTTCTCAAGTTGAGTTCTTGAATTCTTGGAAACCGTTTCTTCTCGTTCCGGTTTCGGTTCTTGGACAGGCTTGGGCCTCAAGAACGTGAACTCAGCCATTGACTTAACGTCCTCGTTGTAAATGAAGACCCCAAAGAGGAATATGGTGAACACCACCACGAAAATGGAGATGCTAACGCTGCTGTTTCTTTTGCCTTTCATTGTTGTTGCGGTTTCTGAGTTTGGAGGATTGTTCTTGCGCCGAGGGGGCTGCATGGTAGAGAGAAAGAGTGAACAAGACAAGGCTTTAGCTTGAGGAAGTGCAGGGAAGAGGGGGAAAGGGTGGGAAATATAGAGAAAGAAATGAACAACATTGAGATAGAGAATTTTTTGGAATAACTCACTATATTTTTTAGTATTAGGTTGTGTTTGTTTAATTGGGGTGGGTGAAAGGGTGTTTTCTTTGCAGAAACTGGGATGGAAGAAGGTGCTGTATTGGTGAAGTGAAGGATGGTTGTCTTTCTCAAGTTCTTCGTTTTCTGAATTTTTTAATCGCTATAATCCATTTGCAACCACTTTGAACCTCTCTCCCTCCTTTTCAGATAATAACTGATAGAGAGGAGTGATCTCAAAGCCTTCAGGGTTGGTCCTAGTCCGAATCAGTTGAATGAAAAGGGTGGTGTGGTGTGGTGTGGTTTGGTTCAGGCTCTTTGGTAGACACAATGTTATTTTCAGATTGCAAGCTTCTATTTTTTTATCATTGATTGGTCAGAGACCCATCTTTCTTTTTCTTGGTAGAGGGTAACGCTGGTTGGATTATGTGTTGACCCCACCAGAGAGTCTAGAAACTATTAAGTCAATGGTTATATAATTAAATATGAAGTTAAATATATTTATAGTTATTATAATATTAGGATCCCCAACAATGAGATTAATTTTTCAAGTAATAGGAATAGGAGAAAGAGTAAATTGTATGTATGCGTTAGGTATAGTATTACTTAGAAAAAAAATTGTATGAACATAAAATTTAATTAAGTTATAGAGCTTAAACCAATTAAACATTTGGGTCGATTAGCTGAAACTCTTCCCTCATGTCATGGTGATCATGGATATTTCATCTTTCTGGTTGGTGTGCAACTACATAAGCCTCTTCTCTTCCGTTATGAGTTGAAGATAAAACTTCTTTGAAGACTACTTTACTATCTCTGTCTAGTCATTCAACTAGTTGTTTTCGACACAACATGAACCTAACATAAATCACAATCGTCGAAGCTAATTAATAGCTAATACCTTTTTAAAAACCAAATCTTCAAATTAGTACTATCTTTATATTGCAGAAAAGTAAAAGCTAAGGAATCCTTTGTGATATTTTAAGATTAATTTGGTCTGATGGTGGGCACATGCCTTTTTTTCCAAGTTAAGACAATAGGGAAGAAAAGCTACAAAAGTGGTAAGCTTCAAGAAAACACAAACATGTATGTAAGTGTGAATTCATTTTAGTTCAAAAGCAAACTGCTGAAAACATCGAGGCCATGTTCTCCTCAGTTCTCCCAAAATCTCCCTCCTTAACCTTCATCATCACTCTTTCAAACTCTTTTATCCAACTTCACAGTGTAAAAGCCAAAACAAGGTGGGATCCAAAAAGTAAAAGGATTAACAACCCCTAATAAATTTATTGAAAATATGATACAGCGACGGAAAAGGAGCCCTTAGAATTATATTAATGATGTCCAAAAGTGAAGGGTTGTGCATCAGATACTGCCATAGGATGAGTAACAACTCGTGTCCTATTTCCTCTGGTTGTTGTTTTCAAACGAAGATGCTTTGCTTTCAGTTTGAAGTAGGTCAAGAAAAGAACAGGAAGAAACAAAGTATGTCCTACTTCTCCTATTTCAAATGTTTATGTTCAACTCACGTCTGCAGCAGTTTGATGTAGTTCAACAACTCATTCACTGATGAGTCAATCATTGCTGTGAGATATTCAATAGCATCCAAAATAACCTTGTATGTACCAAATACGACTCACCAATATGTAGTTTTTTCTTTACTCCCAGAGAACCAAATTCTTGTTGCACAAATACTTAAGACAGTGTTATGTTACTTGCAGACCCAAGTTTCATTCGATACCTTCTCACTTCTCTTATCTGAGAAAAAACATGTTATGCAGAATACACGAGAACGTGTCTTCAGTTATATTGATTTAAAATTGAGAAGCATTATTTGAAATAACATTATTGTTTTAGTCGGTTAAGTTGTCAGAGCATGCAGAATACCAGATTTGGCCTTTTAAATTCCTATACATGTGTAATGAGTTTATTTAATAGTACTTCAGAGTCTTCATCAAACACCGACACCGACACATATAAAAATAGTGTGTGAGTATGTTTCAAAAACTGATGCCTAACTTGTTCGTCTATTAACATCATCCAAAACAGGTTGGTGCAACTGATATCAGTAAAAACAGATAACAAAATTGATTAGATCAGAAAAAAAAAAAAAATCAGTAAGAACTGATAGTACTAAAATCTGAACCTACAAGTAAACCAGCTATAGCTAAAAGAACAAGAAACTAGTTAGAACTACTAGGACTAAAACTAGTGAAAGCAGCAAACTAGTTAGTAAGAACAAAAAACAGAAATTAACTACAAACTGAAAAACAGTGTAAAAGAAAAATGAAAAACAGATTGTTAACTAAAAACAGCAAAGAGATTAGAATGTGACTATCAAGCCTGAAACAACACATTAAAAACAGAACCTGAACAAAGCTAAGCTAAAAACAGCAAATAAAGTCCTAAGTAAACCTACCTAAGCAAAATCAAAATGTAAAATAACAAGTAAAACTAATACCAGCTAATTAAAACAAGAAGGAAAACAGAAATTCATATGAAATCAGAAAAAATAAACTATTATCAGCACAAAATCATTTCATCAGTAAATGTGAACCAGATCTGCAATTAAAACCTACTTCTACAACCTATAAAATGAAAAGTATCTACCTAAGCACATCAAAAACAGTACAAGAAAGATCATGGAAAAGTTAGATTCTACAATCAGCAAGTAACTAAAATTTTCACTATTCAAAACCATAACAGATTACTAAAACCAGAAAAATCAGAACTAACTTGAATCAGTAAAGAGTTCCTAATTAAACTAGTAAAGAGAATGGAAATTTAAGCAAATCAACGTAGCTCTATTTAATTGTACTAGGTACCGGCAAAATAGAAAACTGAGTCAGAACTGAAAACCAAAATCAGAAATTTGAACTGGTTAGTAACATGTTAGTAGAAAACTAATCAGTAAAAGAAAGTATGGTTAGTTAGCGTCATCAAAACTTAGCTAACCAGTGAAAACAGAATTAAAGAAATCAGAAATTTAAAAACTGTAGGTTGTAAGAAGTTAGTACATCAGTAAATTAACAGCATCAAAAGAAAAAAATGAGTGAAACTATTGAAATCAGACTCAAAATGTAAAGGCATCCTACAATTCAGAAAAACTTACTCTAATTAACAACTAAGCTAGCTGCTAAGAATGAAGAACAATTAAAAACAGAAAAGACCCTATCTAAACAAGTTTCAAATGACTAAAGAAAACCAAAAACCAACTCAGAAGTTAAATTTTCTAAAAGACTCTAAAAATCACTTTTGAGAACCTAATTAGTATGCTAATACTAGGCCAAAAACTAAGAACTGTATTAAACCAATGAATGAAAATTAAAATAACTATCTAAACAAGTTTTAAATGGTAAGAGGAAGCTAAAAATGAAGTCAATTACTAAAAACAACAAAAAAATCAAAATTTGACTCTAAAACCCGAAAATAGACTACTAAAGACAACAAAACAAGAACAGATCATTAAGCTAATCTCAAAACAGTAAATTCAATCTTATCTATACTACTTCCTACAACTTTCAAACAGTAAACTAAGACTAAACTCAATGAAAGAATAAAATATAGCATGTGAACTACTTCTATCTAAAACTATGCATACTTAAAACAGCAAATTGATGGCTAAAACAGGACTAAAAACAGTATCTAATCTAAAAACAGCAAAGAAAATTAGCTAAGTTTAAAACAACAGAAGACAATTCCAATCAAAGCTAGAATCTAAAAATATCAAAGACGTGTAAAAGTGCATATGAGTACTGGAGTTAAACTAAGAAGCAGCAAAAACCAACTAGAATGAAGAATAGAGAATCGGTGCTTGTGGTTAAACCTGTAAAACAGAAACCAAGTCAGAAAAGAAAATCAAAGTCAGAAACTGAAACTGGTCAGTGAACTTGTGAGTCAACATCAAATTAGCAATTCTAAAGTAAAACAGTACTATCCACAAATAAAAAATAAAACTGCAAAGAAGAGTTAAGTAATACAATTACTCAACAAACTAGAACCAAGAGTTAAATTAGAACAAAGGATCAGTAAAATCACCTATTAAAACTGCAACAAGTATAAAATGTTAGTCAAGATCATCTAAGGAAACTTGAAACAGCAAAACAACTTTAAAAGGAAAAATGACTACTCAACATAAAAAATGAATATGTTAGTAAATCAGGTCAGCCTATAAAACTTGTAACCTGATGCAAAAACTTGTTAGTCTATTAACATCACCAAAAACAGGTTAGTGCAACTGATATCAGTAAAAACAGATTACAAAATTTATTAGATCAGAAAAAATAAAATAAAATCAGTAAGAACAGTTAGTACTAAAATCTGAACCTACAAGTAAACCAGCTATAGCTAAAGAACAAGAAACTAGATAGAAATATTGTCACCAAAAATATCCCGTTTTATATATTTCTATCCAACTTATTTTCTCATCCCAAAAGTAATGTGGTGTTGAGTTTAAAAATTCTCATTTAATTTTTTATTATTTAATGCCATGTCATGTTTTAACACTTTTTATTGAGATAAACTAAAAATATTAACAACATTTGAGGTATGAGTTGTTTATATAAAAGACTTAATACTACTTCTAACATAAAATCTTAAAGCTTAATATTTGTGGAATTTATTTTTCTTATGTATTAGTCAACTTTACAAGGTTACTTTAAACAAGAGTAGAACTTCAATGACGTTGTATTGTATGTAACAAAAAACAAGTAAAATATGACAACCCACGAAACCATTTTTTTTAGCAAAAGTAGAGATAATTAAGGAAAAGCGATATTTATTATATTACAAGATTCTACTGTCTAGAAAATACCTCTCGGAAAAGAAACTAAGAGACAGCTGGATTTGGAAACAATTTTGCGACAAGTGTTCATCAGGGAATTTCCAAATCATGATACTTCGTAACTGAAAAATAATTTTGAGGTAAAGCAACACTTTGTATTCATGAAAGAATCTATTCTTGATTGGCTCTGTTAACGAAATTGTGTTTGAAAGGTCTCATCCTCATTTGCATGGAGAGTATATATTAAACGATTTTTCAGAATTAAAGATGGAAAAGCTAAACGAGAACCATGTCCATGAAGCTGTCCAGTCCAGATATCATGAAATTAAGCAATTAGGGCAAAACTACATCAAGATTTTCTGCATCAGAAGCTCTTACAATATTTCTGAATCATCATCACATGCACCCAGGGACTCTGGAGTAAACATCTTGCCTTGATGTTTTCAATAGATACTACCTCATCTACCTACCAATGTTATTTATTAATTAAGCAAATAAGACCTTGGAACTGAACTAGAAATCTAAAAAGTAGGTTACTAGATTTGATGGTGCAACAAAGCACACTAATTATAATTTCACTGGCTAAGAAAAATGCCCACCAAAGCCCTCTGAAACAAAGGGGAACCAGAGCAATCACCTTGAGATTATTCTTGAGAGGAAAAAGACCGGACTTAAATGCAATGAATTGTGAGAAGTGTTAGCAATTCACTTTCCCATAAACTTCAGCCAATAGAAGAGAGTGCATTGCTAATAGTTCTAATGAATTATTAACTATTACCGTTTTCACCATTCATTATTCTAGTGTGATTCAATTATGTTATTTTTGACTGTCATTTTTTTATCATTTACACAACTCTTTCATTCTCCATTAGAAGTTGGAAAAAAAATACCAGGTTGCATCAAGATACTGTTGGAGTTTCTTTACCAAAGGCCACTCAGTTTACGTTGTCATAATGTCTAGATTGAGAAAGCTTGTCAAGGAAAAAGGGTTTGGTCATTTTGTTCACTTGCTGATAGTAATCAGCTTGCAAAGGATTTGAACAAAGCTGAAAATTCAGTAGGCAAAGATCAGATAGCATATATGAAACCTCGATGGAAATTTCCAATTGCAAGCTAAAAGTTAATCCTGAGTCAGGATCTCAGACATTAGATGCTTCAATGGTTCAACTAACCAAAAGCAAGGATAAGCAGCATCTCCTAAGTCACAATTTGCAACCATCCCGAACTGATGAGGGAAGCTAAAGGCATCTCGAGTCCTCATACCATACGTGAAATTAAGAGCATCTAAACTACACGTTGATATCAGAGTGTTGGAGGCTTTAAAAGGTGACAGAGGAAAAGATGTGTTCTTCAAGAAGTCCCTACTAATTTGTTTGATGATAGTAAAGAGGATTGTCAACGGGCTTCCTTTCCAATTTCGTGGAGATTCTGATCTGTTCTCCATTGTCCTTTCCATTTGTTTTTATCAGCACGGTGTTGTTTGCAACAAAGTTACATCGTGTGCAAAATTGGTGCACACTTAAACTGGTTTTTTATTTATGTAAGTTCTCATTGCAATACAATATGCAGTCCACCTTTACAGGTAGATATCAAAATGTCTAGACATATTTTTGTGTTTGTTTAGCAACACCCGAGTCTTCTACCTGTTCAAATCTCTCAAAAAAACACATTTTAAGTACCGCGTGAATTAGAGGTTACTGATCCAAGAAGTGTAGAATTGCAAGGGGGTGGTTGTGCTCTGTGCAACGATAAACAGGAAATACATCACAGGACGCAAAACAATTTTTTTAGGAACAAAGTATACATAATAAAGGGAAAGTAAGTTACTTTATTCGAATTTGTATTAATTAAATGAAGATTGTACCCATATATTCTCACCCCGCATTACAATGTTGTCGTGCCAAAAAAAACGCTCCCAACTAAAAACTTCAGGGATACAATAGGATTTGGAAATAAATTTGCAACAAGACATCAGAAGGATATTTCCAAATCACAATACTTCTTTTCTCGAGACTCATAACAAGTTGGAAAATCAACACTCAAAAGAATGTACTGCATTCATGAAAGAAACTATTCTTGATTGATCTTTACGTATGCCATCAGATGCACAAATGCCACTGCTGACATCCACCCCTTCAGGCTTGAGAGTAGATAGAGCCTCTGAAACATTCTCAGGATTGATCCCACCGGCCAAGAGCCACCCGTACTTGCTTCTAATTTTTGGTAGTTTTAACCGGGCCCAATCGAATGCTTTTCCACTGCAAAAATGTCTTAATAGTTCAATGATATTGACGTGCACGGTGAAAGGAAGATTATCCAACAAGTTGGTGGACGTTAAGCTATACAAGATGTATGCCTTTACCTGCCACCTTGTGCACTATCAACAAGGACCCAATCAACTAGAGAACACTCTTCCTCAGAAATAGTGTTCGAAAGACTCCCATCGTCCTTTGCATGGAGAACATATATTACACGATTTTCCAGAATTAAAGATGGGAAAGCTGACCGAGAACCGTGTCCATGAAGCTACATTGTCCAAATGTTATATGATTAAGCATTCAATTGTCTTACACCGCACACTAACCTTAGGGAAACAAAGTACCTGCACAAATTCAAGGTTTGCCGCATCAGAAGCTCTTAGAATTGTTTCTGAATCATCATCCACAAATACACCCACAGGCTCTGCCCCGTGATCTCTTGCAGCCTTCGATATCTCCTTTGCAATCGAAAGTGGAACAGAACGTTTTGAGTTAGGCCAGATGATCATTCCAATTAAATTTGCACCAGCTTCAGCTGCCATTATAGCATCTTTAGCTGATGTAATGCCACACATCTTAACCAAAGGTTGACTCTTTCCATGCTCCTTTGATGAGCATGAATCATTTCTAACGTCGGTGAGTTTGCATGAAACTTGATGCTTAAGAAGAGAACTTACACTTGAAAATTCCACCTTCTGTCCCTTTAAACCTACAGAAATCATTTTAAAACAGATGAATGTTGACTCATTTATGAATTATGACCTAGTCACCGAACATGATCAATGCAAGCAAAGACATGAAATTAAGTCCACGTGACATGAAGATAAATGCTATACAAATCTTGCGACAAGTAGGAAAAGGACAAAGAATTGGACTGCCAGAAATTGGTCTTTTCTGAAAATTTGCAGTTCTGAGTCGGAAGTAACTCCCAGTGATCGAACCTGTAGAAAAAGAGCACCAAATCTTGCAAGGTCAGCAGATTTTATTTTTATTTTTAAAATGAAGGGTTTGACATATGTACACGAAAACTTCTTTGTCACTGACGATAACTTGAAAATGCTAAATAGATACACGCTTCAAGACAAATCTGAAAAACATATAAATAGTATAAAACAGCCTGATCAAAATTGGCAAGAAACCTAGCATTTTATAGAACAAAGTCTCTCTATGAAAGACCTGTTCATGACTGCAGTAACGACGACGACTGAGTCTTTTCCTACGTGATAAGGTTGGTATAAGAATCAAACAACTTCATAATATTCTATTGTGGATCACGCTAATGAGTAAACTATTTAAGATTTCACTATAGTTTTCCCTAGCCTTCCTCAACTTATTTCAACAGCTTCTGCAGGACTTCTAAAACAGATCTATAGGGAATATACCCTTTTTTTATTACAGTAATATATATATAAAAAAAATACGAATATGAGCTCTGTGAAATTTAAGGATAACCTTGTCTCTATCTATTAACAGAAGTTATCTCTAATAAATCCAAAAATAAGAAAACTGGGGACTTGAAAAGTGCAATTCCTAAAAATTCAAGTTAACTGTGAAAGAGGGCAGGAAGAGTCAATATGAGCAATAGTTTTTTTTTTTTTTTTTTGAGAAACCAGTCAAAAAGGTCTACAGCAACACTTGTACATGAATGAAGTGCTATAGTGAGTCTCAACAAATTCACAAGCATCACAAACTAATGTTTGATTATCACAAAAATAAATTCAGATAGGAACTTAATCAAACATCTGCAAGGCAAGTGTATCAGGTAACAGCCGGAGTGGCAATGATACACAATGCTCGTGGGAGATTGTATGATGGGTGACACCAGACCTTTAGCTCCGCCATTGGGGTTTGTTAGTGATTCAGCCATTTACGAGTGAGAGAATTCTGATAACCCATTAGCAGATCCGAGAAGATGGGTATGCGCGATTCAGGTTGAGAACAGCAAAGTGATATACTCCATGAAAGGGGATGAAAAGAAGTGTCCAAAAATTATACACTTTTTGGCATTACAAAAGAGAATCATAGTTTGCCAAGCCTGGTAACGAAAACATGAAATGGGTAAGACGAGAAACCTGAAAGCATGCTGACACTTCGGAAGTGACTAATCCGTGGCTCTGGAAAACCTAAGATGGGGATTTGGAGAAGCCAATGCTGCAGGTACTTAAACTCAGGAGGAGGAGCTGCGTTTTTTATTTATTTTGTTTGGTTTGTATGAAAAAAATAATAATATTTTTTTTCCTTAAATTTTAATAAAAATTAGAATTAATTATTTTTTAACTTTGTAGATCAATTTAATCTCCAAATTTAAAAAAAAAAATACATAAATTTAGTTATTTTAATCAAATTTTCAATTTTGTTAAATTTATTTAACATTTTAGACGTTTCTCAATTAATATTAAAACAAAAATGTGTTAACCAATGTTCATATGTTATAATGGAATACGTTTGAAAAACGTTTAGAATATGCGTAAGTTTAATACTTTCAATTAAATTTTGTTAAATTTATTTGACATTTTAACGCATTTCTCGATTAACATTAAAGTGAAAATATGTCAAACGATGTTAACAATTCATATGTCATCGTCATCATGAAACACGTCTCAAATGTCAAAATCTTGTTAAAGGAATTAAATTCAAACACATATAAAGTTGGAAGACTAGATTGGTCCAAGGTTTTAAATAGGAACTAATTTAAATTTTCACCTAAAACTAAAATGACTAAAAACATATTTAACCCTATAACAAAATATGGCTTGATTACTTGGACAATCCCACTTCAGTGGTGTGTGTCAATTTGTTATTTGCTTCTTCTTTTTAAGGTTTAAAGTATGTCTCAACTCTTTAACTTTTGAAAAAGTATCTAAATCAAGTTTCTTTCAAAAATATAAATAAATTATTAACACAACGTTAATGACATGCCACATGTCATGTTAATATATAGTTTTTTTTGTAACAATTTTTGTTATCACATGTCAGGTCTTGATGTGACAAGTATTATTGTTATTGTTACGTGTTTTACTATCAAGAGTGTCATGTCTTGATTTTAATTTAATCTATATATATATATGTATTTTTTATTCAATTTAATTCTACCTAAGTTTATTTTGTAATTTGATTCAATTGTCTTAATTTTTGTTGAAATATTCAAAATAGAGCTATATTGTCTCTCTTCTAATTTATATCAAATTTATTATTTGCATAATTGTTACACCAATATTTTTTATTAAAATAATTTTTAATATATTACATTATTTTATATTATTATCTCATGTTAATCATTATTTTTTTTATATAGAACAATATTGTCTTTTTAATTTGAAATCAAATTTATTATCTTTATAAATATTATACTCTTATTTTTATTGAAAATAATTTTTTAATATATTATATTATTTTATATTATTATTCAAACTTTTTTAATATTAAATTTTAATATAAATATAAGTAATTAATTTTGTAAAAATATTTACACTTAATTCGTTTTAATCTTATAACAAAAACATGGATTAAAAAAACATATTTTAATTGTTAAAAATATTGGGAAAAAATTCAATAAAAGAGAAATATGTAGAAACTAACTTGAACCAAAGAGACGAATATAAAACCTAAATTGAAACAAAAATAATGACATTTAGAGTGACAATGATACATGACATTGTCCTGCAGTCACATGGCACTGTTAGTACCACATATTATACCAAAGATCTAACACTTGGCAACATTTTTCTTTGCAAGAAAAAAAAAAGAAAAAATTAATTAAAAATATTTTTAAAAAATTAAAAAATTATATATTGACACGTGACATGTTGTTAACTATTATTTTTTTGCTTAAATGATCTAATTGAGACATTTTTTTAAAAATTGACACATAATTGAATATTCTTTTAAATCAAATACCAAGTTAACATATTCCCACAAAAATAGGGACCATCCCATACTTAAAACTTGAAGTTCCATATATTATCTCTTTCTTGTAAGATATCTTGAAAAAAAAATTACCTTTTTTTTCATATAATATTTTTTATTTCAATGAGTAAAATTTATTTCATATTTTTTAATTTTAATAACTAAAATTTATTTTATCTATAACTAGACACATTTCTCTGGTGTCCTCTTTTATTTTTTCTTATTTTACCTTTTTAATTACTACTTTTAAAATTTAAATAATTATTCATAATAAAAAAAATTATCATTTTGTTAACTATTTTTTTAATTCAATTAATTAATTATCATAAAAATTTATTTACACTTTTATCATTTTAGTAACTATTTTTTAAAATTTAAATAATAATTTATAATAACAAATTATTTACACGATATTACTTGTAATATTTTATCTATAATCTATAATCTATAACTATATATAAAGGGGATTCTCTCTTTTGTGTCCACATTTCATAATTCCAATTTTACCCTTTACAATTTAATTATTTATTAAATTTTTAAAAATTAACGGTTAATTTTACAAGTTTTTATAAAACTATTTATTTATCTCCTTTTTCTTTTTTCTCATACTATTCATCAACAATTATTTTTTTCATATTTTTTCCATACATTTCACTTTAATTTTTATAAATATACTTTTATTTTGTTCATTAACTTAATAACATTACAATATCATCAATTATAAATATAATTCGAAAAATGCGTACACGCAGGCGCGATAGCGCCTGTGTTTACACTAGTAATATATAAAGAGGATCCCCTCTTTTATGTTCATATTTCAAAATTTCAATTTTACCCTTTAAAATATAATTATTTATTAAATTTTTAAAAATTGACCGTTATTTTTACAAGTTCTTTTATGAAATCGTCTATCTCTGCTTCTTCTATTTTTCATATTTATCAACAATTATTCTCTCATCTTTTCTAATATATTTCACTTTATTTTTAATAAATATAATTTTATTTTATATATTAACTTAATAATATTACAATATTATTATCTATTAATATAATATCACATCACGCATATTTAAAAAGTGCGTACACAAAACCGCCGCATGTCTTTATTTTATCTATAATCTATAAAAATATATAAAGGGGATTCTCCTTTTTGTGTCCACTTTTCAAAATACCGATTTTATCCCTTTAAATATAATAATTTATTAAATTTTTAAAAATTGACTGTTACTTTTACAATTTTTTTATAAAATCAGATATTTTTATTTTTTCTTTTTTTCTTTATTTATCAATAATTATTCTTTTATCTGTTCTGATATATTTCACTTTAATTTTAATATATATATATATAATATAATATAAAAAATATATACACAGACGCAATAGCGCCTTGCGCCTGTGTTACGCTAGTGATACGTAAAGAGAATTGGTTTTTGTAACCACCTTTTTATACACATTTCATTTCCAGTTTTACTTTTTATTACCGTAAATTATTTTATAATTTTACTTTCAAATTTTATAATTCTTTGTTCAATGAACTAATTACCTACCTTTTAAAAAAAGCTATCTACAACTATTATTTTCCGTTTTGGTGTACATAATTTTTTCCAATTTTACTTTTTTGGTAGTCTTTTCTTAAATTAAAACCATTATCTTACCGTTTTAACCATTTATTTTAATTTTACCTATTTTTTAAATTAAAATAATTATTTTACTATTTTACTTTTTTTAAATAATTATTTATTCAAATTTAATTAATAAAAAATTTCAAACCATGTAATAAAAAAAAAAGAAAACACACGTACGCGTGTGAATTTGTTTTCATTATTAGTCTAAATTAAAACACCTATGTATTTAACTAAAAACAAATATATTCTTATTCTATTTTGAAAAGATTTTTTCTGTATATATGTTTTATAGAATAATGATATTTTAACTTTTTTGTTTTATCCAATTTTAATCTATCATTTTAATTATCAATTTTATATCATTAAAAAAATTAAAATAAATAATTTAATAATGATAATTTAAGTAATGAGTTAAAAATAAATAAAAAATAATAATTAGAATATCGTTATCTATTTTATGAGGTGGCACAACTATGGTGAAGATGTGACATTGTAAGTTTTGTTTGCAAAATATTATGTATTTAACCTAACATTAATTGTTCACTCCCATTCTCTTCAACTAACAATTTGTCACCTCTCAAATCCTACAACAATTTTGACATGACATCTTATAGTTTTGTGCCTACGGCTTTGTCACTTATAACATCAAAGTAATGGAGTTTTTCCTTTTTCTTTTTATAGTATATAAGTTATAGAAACAAAATTGTTCTCTGTGGTTAAATATTATAATAAATTGAATTCAGAACAAAACTAAGTTACAGACCTTAAAAAAATATATTAAACTAACTTCAAATTATTTGTTGAAGTAGTGGATAAATATTAAATGAACAAAGTTAATAGTTTTTATTATATTTTATTTTATTTTAAATATAAGTATTTTTAAATCATTATAAATTTTAGTAATTCAAAACATAAACGAATATTGCGATGGATATGACGATAAAACGAATTTTAGTATATATATATATATATATATATATATATATATATATATATATATATTTTCATGTACAATTTTAAATTAGGTATTATTTATATTCGCATGTACTCGATCAATGAAAATATTCTCTATTAAAATCTAGAAGATTTCTGATGATACCTACAAAGGTAAATCCATTTGCCATTTTTACGTTACATTCAACATATAACAAAATAACTTTTTTCACATTTTTGTATTTGATTATGTTGAATCTTTATCTAATAACTACAATAAAATTTATTAATATTATGAATTTTCACTAATTAATCCAAATAAAAACTTAATATGTAACATTTATAAATATATTTATATATAAGCATAAAAAATAAATTGAACTTTGTTTACGACACAACTCTTTAAATTAAAAAAAAAATTATTTTAGAAATTTCACTGAGTAAAATAAAACTTTATCAAGCATATTTCTTCATGCTCACTTTTGAACTATATTCATTACGCTAAAAAGTACTTCATTAAGTAAGATTTTATTTGTTTCCTCACTAACAAATCATTGAGTAAATATTATCAATTTTTAAGAAAGATTGTATCTGTTTCCTCAGTAACAAGTAAATATTATCAATATATTTCTAATATTCTTTTAGTAACATTTTGTCGAGCGAAATATAATTTTGTTAGTCAATTGTATATAATGAAAAACTTCACTCAACGCTATAATTTAACCAAAATAATACAAAATTTAAATTCTTTTAATTTTTTTTCCTATCGTTTTTTGTTGAAATGACTTTTTTTTTAATAAAAATGTACATATAAATACAACAATCATATCCTAACACGTGAAAATATACATATAAAAAAGAAAAAAAAATACAGAAATATGATAATCAAACTAAATTAATATTAAAAAACAAAAAATTAAAGTCTCGCAAACGAACTAAAGAAAAAAAAATTGATACTATTACACAAAAACTCTAAACTATTAGACAATGACCTTCAAATTTCAAACGTAACTATGAAAGCTTCAAATTGTACTTAAACTCAAACTTTTCCCAGAAGCCCTCAAAACTTAACCATGCAAAACTTAACCATGCATGCCCTTCTATTTTCAAGGAGGTAGAAATCGAAGAGAAGAAAAATAAAGGTATAATTAGTCCTATAGTATCCAGTTTGGGACTAGACTGTCAAATAGGTATTCGGTTTAAAAAAAGTGTCAATTGCATCCCAATTTTTGAAAAAGTGCTTCAATTAGATTTCTTTCGGACAGAGTTGACTAACGTCGTTAGTCAATGTGCCATGTGTCAGTATGTGGTTTTTTTTATTTTTTTAAAATTTTTAAAATTTTTAAATTTTTTTTAAATGTTTTAATTTTTTTTAAATTTTTTGAAAAAAAAAATAAAAATGCCACGTGTCAAGTCCATGTGTGTGACACGTGACATTGTCAGTGTCACTATTAGATGTCATTGTGTTGATTTCGATTTAGTCCCCATATATGTCTTTTTGTTTCAATTTAATACCTAAGTATGTGTATTTGATTCAATTTTGGCCTAATTTTTTTTAATAATTAAAATATATGGGACTTTTAAAAAAAGTTGAGATGAAATTGACATTTTTTTAAAATCGGATATCTATTTGACACACTAGTCTCAAATTGGGTACTATACAATTAATTATACCAAAAATAAATTGCCATTATATTGTTAAAAACGATGATTTTAGTAAGATATAAATGAATTTCAAAAAAGAGATATAGGAATTGAAGCTATAAAATTGTTGGGAGATGAAAGTGTATAATCAAGAAAATTAATTTGTTGCTCTTAAAGAAATGATAAAACAATGTTTCATAAAAAACAACAGTAGCAGTCATCTTTTCTATTCTCACCTCTCTCTCTCTCTCTCTCTTTTTATTTTTAATTATAGATACCCAAAACAACTCAAATCTTAAGCCCACAACTCAAGCCCGTATCTCACTTATACATAAATTAAAATAATTCTAAAATAAACATTCTGTCGTATCCACACACAAAAAATTTAATACACCTAAAATTTATTTTTAATATTATAATAATTTTAATAAATGAAGTGCATCTAAAATTTTGAAATATTTTATTCAAATAACCTATTACTTATAAAAATATTCAAATTTAAATACTAACCACCTTCTTAATGTGATAAAAATTTCTCCATTAAGAAAAATAATTACGATTATCAATTGATAATAATTTATTTATTACTCACAATAAACATAACACTTGGAATGACAATGTGAGTTTGATCCAACAAGTTAGCTCGCAGGCCCGTCAAAAAATGTAAAACAAGTCGAGGTATTAAGCCCGATGGTTCACAAAAGTCTAGTCCGTAGCCAACAGTTCGTGCAGGCTAAAGGTAAGGTGGGATGGTTTTGAGACCCACATAACCTAACACTTTTAAACTTCAACTTGTAAACCAATTTTTAAACTATTGTGGACTTTTTTCTTTATCGGACTGTTTTTTGACTGCTTTTTATTGGACTATTCCACTGTTTTTTATTACTAGAGTTGTGGTTGCTTTACATCCTTATTTTTCATGTCCAATACTTATTTTGTTGTAGAATATTACTTTCTTTAAATGATTTTTATGAAATATTTTATCTTCAAATTAATTTGATTAATGCATGTACAACTTTGCATTCTTAAAATTATTTAAATACAACAAATTAATTTCTAAAATTATGATGCTCAAAAAATGAAGACCAACCAACGGGCCTATGGGCTAAAAGAAATGTGAGACAAACTACAAATTTCAGCCTGCATTTCTTTGCGAGGCTACGTCTGACCTACAATGTGCATGTTGGATCTAAATGAGTAAAGTCGACCCATATTGTTACCTCTACTCATTTCACAATAATTCTCTAAATTTTAATTATTATAATATGCAGTTATGTAAACTAATTAATATGTAGTTGTATTATGTAAACTATTATATACAAAGTATTTAAAAAGAACACATGGATAAACGTTCGCATTAATTTTAAATTAAATAAATTTTGAATATAATATGATAAATCAAACTAATGATTGATTATATATTTTACTATTGATAATAGTATAATTTAAAATGGAATCAGAAGGTGACGTCATTGATGAGAGTGGGGAACTGATGAGGTCCAAAGTTGGAGAGGCGTGTTTTAACCAAAATCATTTGCTGTTGGCTCCTAATTTGGTGAGCCATACTCCTAATTCACATGCTCTTTCTTACGTTTTCTAATTATGTTATCTATTTAAACATGTAAGACTTTAAGGTTTCCAACACAATGTCTCATTTCAAAATTAAACTCAAAAAGGAAATGCTAATATTTTTTTTTGGCCAATTTTTTATAATTTACATATACGTTATTCCTAAAAGAAAAAAAAAGAGCTAACATGTACTTTTTGATAAAGTAAAATTAGAATAAGAGCGTGGATAAATTAATTTGTTGCCTAAAGGTATTTATGAAGAATTTTATTCAAATAAATATGCTATTTGGCATATTTATTGTTAATTAATTGTCATTGGAAATTTTAAAAATAATTAAAGTTCATAGAATAAATGGTACGGATGTTAAAAAAATGTGATAGAATTGGATCACGCTGCCAATTCACATGCTGAACATAGTTAGTCATGGACCACAAGGTGCGACAACCATAACGCTGTCCCAAGATGGTTATCGATTTTATTTTAAACAGAATAATTGTTTAATAATTATATTTTAGAGATATCAGACATACACGTCAACGTCGTGAAAAACAACAATAACTGATTTTTTTAACATCTTAACAGATATTAAATTTTTTAACGAAATTACGAAAAAGACTTTAATCGAAAGATAACAAAACAAATAAATGTAATTATCACAAGGTTACACAGGAGTCCCACACTTTTAAGAATTAAAAACACGGAGCGAGTGAGTCCCCACATCGAAGTGTGTCGTGTCTTGGGGTTAACCTGCACAGCATTCACACCCTTTAAAAACCCACAAACTTCACGTTTTATTTTACGTCCATTTCGCTTTTCATGCCACCACGGTCCCACTCTCTTCTCTTCCTTTAACTTCCACCATATCTCATCCCCACACTCTTCTTCCTCTTCTTTCTTTCTTTGCCTCAAATTCAAATCCTTCTCTTTCTCTTCCAATTCCCTCAACTTTCAGATTAAGAAAATTACCAGTTCCTTTCATACTTCACTGTATATATATATATATTTCTTCTTATAAACACCAACCAACCAACCAACCCTGTCTAGTACTATACTACTATCTAGCTAGCAATGTCAAAAGACCAACCAGATTGGCCAGAACCTATTGTTCGGGTTCAGTCTTTATCCGAAAACTGCTTCGATTCAATCCCTGAAAGATACATCAAGCCTTCTACTGATAGACCATCATCCGAAAGCTCTAATTTTGATGATGCCAACAACATCCCCATCATCGACCTCGGAGGTCTCAGTGGCGCCGACCATCATGTCTCATCCTCAATTCTTAAGCAAATCTCTGACGCTTGCAAGGAGTGGGGCTTCTTCCAAATCACAAACCATGGTGTTCATCCCGATTTGATGGACAAGGCTAGGGAAACTTGGCGTCAATTCTTCCACTTGCCCATGGAGCTCAAGCAACAATACGCAAACTCACCCAAAACTTACGAAGGCTATGGAAGCAGACTCGGAATTGAGAAAGGTGCTATTCTTGATTGGAGTGATTACTATTATCTCCACTATCTCCCCTTGTCTCTCAAGGACTGTAACAAATGGCCTCACTTGCCGTCCCAATGCAGGTAAATTCACCGTAACATACTAAAACTTGGACAAAAGCTTCACACAAAATTCTGTTCTTAATATATATTACGACTAACTTGAATTATGTTAGCGAGATGAAAACCGTATTATGATTGAATTGATTACAGTCGTAATTATACTGAGATAAATCTCTAATTCTGAGTGAAAAACAACATTAGGAACATCTATATATATATGTATGTAAGTTCTGTCCAAAAAAGAAGACATGGAGTAATTAACAGCGTATTGTTTTATGTAGGGAAGTGTTTGATGAGTATGGGAGAGAGTTAGTGAAGCTATGTGGGAGGTTGATGAAGGTTTTGTCGATAAACCTTGGATTAGACGAAAAAACTCTTCAAAATGCTTTTGGGGGGGAAGACATAGGGGCATGTCTGAGAGTGAATTTTTACCCGAAGTGTCCACGACCAGAGTTAACACTGGGTCTGTCATCACACTCAGACCCTGGAGGAATGACTATGTTGCTTCCAGATGATCAAGTTCCTGGTCTTCAAGTTCGAAAATGCGACAATTGGATAACTGTGAAGCCTGCACGCCATGCTTTCATCGTTAATATCGGTGATCAAATTCAGGTGAATAATCTTCAATCTCTCTGTTATCCATATTCGCAGATTTTTGCCACATTAATTTGTCACTGTATGCATTACCATGCCCACTTACAGAGAACACAACACATGTGAGGTTCAGTTGTTGTTACTTTAGTTTGATGAGTCGAAACGTGTCCTTTACCATCTTTTTGAACATTTGAGATAATTTTCCACATCACTATTGTCAAATGATGAAATTAATTAAAAATTAAGAGGTTTGTTAATACACTCAAATAAGAAATATCTAAAAAAAAAGTGTGACTTTCACTGTTTTTTTCAATGTATATAAAATTTTGTTTTAACAAGCATGCTAAAAATATGTTGTTAGCGTGTCATATTTTAAGTTGGTCAATATTTTCAACCGTTTTAATTAAAAGTAATGACAAATTAATCTTTTTTTATATTTATTTAAACCCTCCTAAAGGGCAAGGATTACACAGCATTAATCAGTTCAAAATATTTCAGATGGTCTTTGAAATAATTATTATAAGCATCAATGATTCTATCATAAAGTTAATTTATAATTGGATGATGATATCATTACATTTCAATTGGATTCTTGCTTTACTATTTAGATCTTTAATTATTTTAGATGAATACTTTATTCTGGAATAAAAATATTGAACAAGTGATTAACTTTCTTCAAGTTTACGACATCTAAAATATAAACTCTGAAAACCACGCACTTACATAAAGTAGATAAACCTTTGACCTAAAAGGTTTAAGGATAGAGTCATAGGATTTGATGTAAAAAAAGATAAGATTCCTTCACAGTGTCGAAGAATATATATCAAAATGGCCCATCGAGCTAAAGGGTAAGGAGTATGCACTTTATGATTCAGTTAAAGGTAGCTAAAGAAAAACAAAATAAATTAATGTTATTATTATTAGGTTAAAAGTCATAATTATGTCATCTTTATCTTGTAAGGTTTGAAAAAATTTAAATTTATTTTTGACATGATATGTATTGTTAACTAGGCATAAGATAAGCTGTGTGTGAAAAGGAAATTGTGATTTTTATCTTTGAGAACAGTAAAAAATCCACTGTAATGTTGTGAATCATGTGAAGCATCACTATCAATTATTTATGTGTTTTTAACTGTTGAAGGCCCCATAGGCCAACATGTTCCATATGAAATACTATTTCCACTCTCACTCAACTCAACAGGTGGAATATTATTTAATTTTGAAAAACACGAAATGCTTTCCATCTCACCTCCTCACAATAATAAACTTAAAATGATTCTAAATAAATAATCGAAATTAAATATCTATGGGTGATATCAGAATTGATGGTTCGGAGTGATCGACTGCATAATTATATTCATAACAAAAAAAAATTATTTAAGTGACCGATCGGATAATCATAATCCATATATAACTGTGTTGGTTAATGATTTGGTTTTTTGTTTGTTTGTGTTTGAGTAGGTACTAAGCAATGCAATTTACAAGAGTGTGGAACACAGAGTGATAGTAAATTCAGATAAAGAGAGAGTTTCTCTGGCTTTTTTCTACAATCCCAAAAGCGATATACCCATAGAACCAATAAAGGAGCTGGTAACAGTGAATACACCTTCACTTTATCCACCAATGACCTTCGATGAATATAGACTCTTCATTAGAATGAGAGGACCTCGAGGCAAATCTCAAGTTGAATCTCTAAAGTCTCCAAAATGATTCATGCTCTTGCATAATAATTTCGTTGTTCAATTCCAACTCTATATTTCCAAATGTAATATAAAATAATAATAATAATATTATTATTATTAATACCATGCTTGGTTATTATAACTATTTAAGAAATAATTTACTATTTCTCAACTACTCCCAAACGTGCTACACCTTTTTCATGCGCAATTGATTGCAAATCTAGTAATGAGACATTGAGGCATTGAAGAAGGATGTGAAATGGAGATTGGATATTTTGGTATGAAATTATTTGGACAAGTTGTTTTCTACTTTGGTTGATGTCGAAAATTTTATGGACCGTCAAGATTCTTCCTATGTGTCTAAATAAATCTGGGTTTTGTTTTGTCCCCACTTCTGAATCGACTATTTGTGGTGATAACTAAGCACGCCATAATTTTAAAACACCACATAATGTACCTATTGCTGTCTGCATTATAAAGGCATATTTTAAATTCATGAAATACCACAACCTCAACTTCTTTCCTTGCCAATTCTTTATTGTTATTCGTAAAAAAGGAAAAAAAATCCCTTTTTAATTAAATTTCTTCCAACAATTTGCAGTACTATATGAGGAATTGGGTTAAAATACATGCATATTTTATATTATTCGAAAATTTTTAATTAGATCAAATATATTCTACAAGTTTGAAATTGGATCTTAGGTTTTTATGATTATTTATGATCCTTACATCTGTTAAAGTTTTAACGATACACATGTTTGATAAGTGAAGTAATTATAAATTAGTCTGACTAAATAATTATATATTAACTTGAAAAAGATACAATTTAGTAAAATTATATTTTGACTCCTATTTTTTTATATTCATCTTTTATTTTTTAACGTGATTTAGTTTAGGTCATTAATTCTTTAAAAAAAATAGTGATACATTAATTAATGACCCACATTAATTTATGTAAAAAAATAAAGGATGAAAATTATAATATCATTTGCTTTAATTTATTAGGAAAACAAACATTTAAGTATTTGTTTAATTTATTTATTTTGGCTACACCGGTTATAGTTTGTAAGCCTTTTTTTTCTATTTGTATACTTACTAAACGTTTAAATGATTTTTTTATTAAGGTTTTAATTTCAAGACTCTTTTTCTAACCTTGGAATTCTTATGGGTTTAATTTTACTTCTTACATCTTTTTTTTGTTTTCCCTCACACGGTCATGACACGCAACCTTGATGGCACCATTCATTAACACTATTTTAGAAATATTATTATTATTTTTAAACTATATAAGTTTATTTAATTAAATTTTATTTATGTGAAAACAGATTATAGAAGGAGCTTCACGTGACTATTGTTTGTTTTTTTAGCAATTTGTCTCAGTCTGGCAGTAATGTTGTTTGTTTTCTTACCATTTGTAGTGTCTACACACATATTTGCCACTCTTAAACAAAAATAAATATATGACGTCGTATACAACAAGGACAAATTTATATTAAATGTTTGATATGAAATATGATTCCTCTCAAAGCTAAGCAACTAATTTAATGAATTCCACTAAAATTGGCTTAGTGGCAAGAGAGGTTGATATAAATCAACTTATTTATTGTGATGTCCCATTTTTAATAGATTAATCTACCAAATAAAGCGTCATAAAATTTTGATAACGAAAGCCAATCGAATAAACATGAAACGTAAGAAGGGTAACTATTACAGTCATCCGGAGTCACTTAAAAGAAACTTAGGCATACCACATAGTCCTAAGCAAAAGGAAATTTAAAGGTTCAACGGTCTTGCAAAAGGGTTGCCCTCAAGGCAACTAATACAAAAGGCCTCATGGCCATGAAACTACTCCTAAGACATCCAGACAGGAAGAACTAAGCCGCACCGCTGCGTCTCCCGGATCCATCTCTAATCTCCCTCTCATCTACTCCCACCAAAAGGTGATCATCGCAAGAGAGAAAACATAACAGAAAACAAACACAACATGCAAGGGTAAGCTAGTGTAACATGAAACTTATTATAGGTAAAGGAACAAGTGCAATAACATTCACAGGCATACAACACAGAGACACATAAGTCATGTTATGGCAAACAAGCAAGACACTATGACTCAATTATCCGGATACATATATTAAGATCAGATTCACCGGACGCTTGCACTTGTGGTGGCCTCTACTGCTCTGCAGAGCCATTGCCAATGGGTTTCACCCTACCACTCACGAGGTTAGCCTTTAAGCGTCTAAGGTCATTATCCTGCCAAAGACTAGGGCCTCCCGCTACTCTCACCACTTGGGTCAGATTTCTCTACCTGAGACTCACTGACCCTTTAGAGTTTCGGGATGCGATCCTTACTTGAATCCTTATCTTAATATATACACTACACGCCACCATAAAATCTCCCCATGGGACTCATGGAATTACGCCTATCTCATCATCACAATCATGTTTCTCATACAACTCCCACCTCTTTTTGGTCATTCATTCAAATTTCATGTTAAAACATCACGAAGCCACAAACCCCTGATTAATCTCCTACCAAGCATGCCAATTTCGTTCATAAAATCCAAACACCCGAGCATATTCACTTATATCATATTTAGGAGGAATAATCTAAACAACGCATGCAATAAATCATTTAAACAGTCAAGGAAACAGAGCACCCATTCGTACACTCGCTCAGGCGAGACGCTGGCCTCACTGATGCAGCGGATTCTCGCCCAGGCGAGATAAGCAACAGGGGTCTTCACGAATTCTCGCTCAGGCGAGATGCTGTCCTCACAGAAACAGCGAATTCTCGCTCAGGCGAGACGCGCGACAGTGGAGGCATCACGAGATCTCGCTCAGGCGAGGCCTTCTCGCCTGAGCGAGACTATGCGTCGCTCAAAACGGAAAAAGGGCCGCCTAGGCGAGTTCTCGTGGCAGTGAGCACTCTGGTACTCTCGCCTAGGCGAGACGAGCTCGCTTGGGCGAAAATAGCAGAGTTCACCACTGTCCATCCACATGCAATGGCGGAAACCACCCAGATCCACTCCCAAACACACGTGCAAGGTAGAAAAACGACATAGAGCAACATACAGAATATAGCCAACCATTTATTTCACGATTTCAACACCATTCAAGCACCCACAACTTAGAACAGAATTTAAGCATGCCACAAAAACTTTAAACTTGAAAACCTAGCTCCCCTTACCTCTGTTTTGGAGTACCAAAAGCAAGCAGACTCTAACTAAGGGGATATCACAGATCCAGAAACTCGAGTACGGCTGAAACATGGAAAAAGAGGACAAAAAGAAGTCAAGAAACATAACCCTAACTTGACCCACGCGTCTTAAACAGAGTGAGAAGGAACGGACCAGGAGTTCTAAAGCTCAACTTACCTGGAAAAAAAAAAGAGGTTTCTCTAGTTCGAAGGCGGACAAGCTTCGTGCCCTAGCAGAGCTCCTGCTTTCGTAGAGAAGTTGAGGGGAAGGCTGGCTTTCTGAAAACAAGGTGATGTGAAACTGTGAGGGGGTTTGGCAGGGTAGGGTGTCCTACTGAAGGGCTGCCCTTGGGCCTACGGAGGACCAGGCCCACACCTCTGGGACAACAAAGGAAAGAAAAAAAAAAGGCTTACATTTATGAACTAATTTTATTTTATAAAAGCAATTATTTATTTTAAAGTTTTATGAACTAATTTTAACTTAGAAAAAGTTACCTCTATTCCAAGTCAAGCTTTCTTTGTCATGAAGAATCTTATAGCCTCATTTTATCTTGAAATCTCTTAAAATCCTCAATCATTCTTTCAGGGTCTCATCTCAGAGCATCTTATAAGTGAAGTCACTTTCCATTGTTCCCCTCTTTTTTTCTGATTAACAATTTGTGATTGGGACGATAGGGGCATAGTAGTCAGGCGAACAAATGTTACGTACCAGCTAACATATCTCTAAATAAAACAACATAGGAAAGATTTATATCAATAATTTTTACAAAGCACAATATTTCAAATATTAATATAGAGAGGTTGATCACTATCAATGACCCTTATTTATTGTGAGACTTATGGTATTTTATCGTTGTTAACATTTATTTTGACCCAGCTCATCCGGGTTGAACCCGTGGTGAGCTGGGTTGGCTCACTAACCGTAGATAAAAGGATCACATAAGTGTTTTTTATTTTTTTTATTAAGTTGGGCTTTATATTTGGGTCAAGTTAGGTTGTTTTTTTATCCAACACATAAATAATTTGTATTTTTTTTTATTTTGGTTTGTATTTGGATTGCATTAAAGTTTATTTAGATTTTAATTAGAATTACAATTTAGTTTTGACTGAAAAGAAAAATAAGAAAAATAATACTATTTTAATTAAATGAATCCGTGAGCCAACCCGTTTAACTCGCCAACCTGTGATGAAACGAACTGGGTTCAAATTTTTTTGGCTCGCTAAAAAGTGAGTCGGGTTGGGTTGACTCACTAAATCATCAACCCATGATGGGTCGAGGCGGGTCGGGTTACCCGTTTTAACAGTTCTAGTATACTTTTATTTAAGATTTATTAAACTTTATGTTATGTCACCACATTGTAGTAAAAGAGATCCTACAAAATATATGTTAAATTTTAATATGATATCGCAATCAAGATATCAAATTTTTTATACGCTAATGTATTGTGTTATATATATATATATATATATATATATATATATAATTGCATTTTTAACATAACGCATAACATATAGATTTAATTTCTTTTTAATATTACCAATTTGAGTTCGTTTTTTAAAAGTTACGGACATGGGTTAAGTTAAGTTATGTTTCGTAAGTACAACTTCATTTTGAAATTATCAATATTGTAGACTTCAATTTTAAAAACACTGAAATCATATTTAGTATTGTAGACTTCAATTTTAAAAAGTTTCCAATAACATTGATAACTTCAAAATAAAGATGTGCATACAAGACATGACTTAATCCCTATCCATAATTTTTTTTGAAAATGAGTCCAGATTAGTAATATGAAAAAGAAATTAACCCTTTTAGTAAATTAACCTAAACAATAAGATCAAATATTAATTTAAACATTTCATAAAGAATAATTTACAAATCAAATACATTTGTTTTAATGCAAAACATCAATTAAATACTTCAAAGTGAGATGAATTTCCGAATATTATATTAAGCTCAAACTCGAAAGGTAACCCACGGTAAGTAATACAAATTACACATGAGAATTCTAATACAATAGGGTGACTTCCCATACATATATAAATTTTGATCATTTCTCACTTTTACCGCTAATATATCATTAATAAGAATTGAGTGGTAAGTGAAACGTAGATATGTTATAGAATCTCATAATTTAATATTAAAATTATATATTACCAACTTCCAGAATGGTCAAAGTAATGGTGATGATAAAGGTTAATAATTGTAAAGTGGATAACAATTTATGGCTCCGTGTGTCCCTTTTGGTTCATCTCCCCCAACCCGCAAAATTTATAGGTTAAATGTGAGGTAGGCCATTGACATTATTTTTTAAATAAAAATTAAATAAAATTTTATATATTATATTACTTCAAAGATACATATGTAGGATAATATTTTATTTTAAATTATTAACATATACAAATTAAATTTTAATTATTAATTATAACAAATTATTTAACATATGAATACAATAATTTTTTAATTTATTTTATAAAGACAATAATTATATTATAAATAGCTTACTTTAATCAATCATATTAAAACATGGACAATGATACTTTAACCCTTTTTTTTTTTACCCACTCTTAACTCACCACTTCAATCACCATTAGATCATCACATCACTAAAAAGAATCAAAATAAATTATCTAATGGTGATTAAAGTAGTAGATAAAAAAAATGGATTAAAATATCATTTTCCTTAAAACATAAGTCATATATAAAATATTATTTTAATACCCATACATACACATACACAAACATCTTCCAGAATCATACCATCATAACATACAACTCATTTTCATATTCTAAAACTATGACACACAAAAATCAAATTTACTCATTCATCATTAAACACAAACATTTCATTCATAAAATAACATAATATTTCAATTGACCAACATATTTTCAATTCAAACAACTCATATTTCTTATTTGTCTCTCAAACAAAACTCTTAACAATACACACATCATCACACATATTCTATTATACTTTAAACTGAGAAAATAAAAGGTTAAGTTATAATCTTAGTTTTAACATGTCATATGTGATTTTAATTGTCATATTTTAATTAATTCTTTAAGTTTATACATAATTTATTTTGTTTACTATTATTTAATTAAGTTATAGATTTAGCATACTTAAACAATTAAAATATACAAATTTTAAAAAATAGAAAATTAAATCAAAATTGAGGACTTTAAAAATGGAAATTGTTAAAATGATAAAAAAAAAACAAAATATTGATAAAATAAAATAAAATTACAATCAATCCAAATTAAAAATAGAAATGATCCCATCAAAGCATGCATGCATAAGCCCTCACATAAAAGAATTGTAATAAAGATTTGAAGTGTGGGCATTGTTGTTGTTCTTCTTCTAGATGTGTGTTTTTCTATCTTAACAATAGTAATAGATAACCAACAATCATTGTCAAACATGTTCATTGACTTACCATTCTTTTATGCGTTATGTAAAAAAAAAAAAACATTATTTTATGTGTGATCCTTTCATCGACAAATGAATGTGACATATTCATGTCGCCACTGAACTTCATCTCCAATTAGTTAAAACTAAAATAAAAGGTTTCTGATTTGAAATTTCCAAACGCCGACAGCGTCCAAAGTTAGAATTCTCGTATATTCATTAAAAACATCCATGTTCATTATTAATTATCTAAATGGTTTTGAAAATCATTAGATGCTCTTAATTATCACGTGCTCAATTGAAACCAGGCATAAACTAATATAAAATTCTTTATTTTATGAATGATTCATGATTGGGCAGTTTTCTTACGTGGAATTTAAATTTGTCGAACTTCAATTGGTTGTTAGCAGCAGAATATAATATAATACTCACTAATGGTGGAAGCAGTTGTTGATGTGGGTAACCTTTCTTTGTCTTTTATTTTTCTTTAATCATAAAATAACCAACCTTTCATTTTCTATCAACCAGCAACGTTGTCTGATTGGGTTCCTTTTGTAGTTTTCTTAATATTTACATTATAAAATTCATTTTTTTACTAATTTTTATAATCCTCTAATTAGAAGCTGTCAAAATCTACAAACTTGTGGATACTAATTACGAAATTATAAAACATAGTAAAACGTATTAAATAATTTTAGGAGAAAAACAGTCACATGTCCTCACCATTAAAATCGATAATCTAATGTCCATTTTAACTTTTCTAACATATAATTCAAAACTTTTGTAATCAAAATAACTGTTAACTATGATTCATAATTATTGTCAAATACGCACTATTTCTTTATGTTTTTTTTTTCTTCTTCCTATATGGGTGGATGTTGACCTTGTGAGAGCGTGATTAAATAGATCTCATTAAAAATTGAGATTAATTTATCATTTTTGGAACATGGTTTCTATAGTTGTTACAAATGTAATCAAGGGAAGTAAAAATGTCAAAATGAGTTCCAATTCGTGAGTTAATTTGGCTTACCATGAATTTGAGTCAGGTTTGATCGAAACAATTCAATTTTTTTATAAGTTGGATTGAACTCAACTCACTTAGTCCACGGGTTCAAGCTGGGTTGAATGTGGGTTAACCCACCAACATTTTTTTATATTTAAAATAATGTTAAAAATATTTACTACTTCTAATTATATAGATTTACAATTTCATATTTTTAAATGCTATAATGTTGCTTAATAATATATTTAAATAGTTCGAATATTTAATTAATTTGTTTCTCAAGTTATAAATGTTGATATTTTAATCTTTAACTATTATCTTTATAATAATATTCAAAGATTAGGTGAACACTTTGATTTCACTATTATAAAAAAATAAATTAAGTCAATTCATTCTCATTGTAATGCAATAGACATATAAAATAAATTGCAACAAAAAAAATAGTAAGTCAATCCACTAATCTACCAATCTGTTGTGGGTCGAACCGGGTTAAAAAAATTCAAATAAAATATAAAATATTATACACATTAGTTATATAAATAAAATAATTATAAAAACACCTATAAAATAAATAAAATTAAAAATAAAATAGGAAAATAATTTAAATTAAAATAATAAAACTTTAAATTAAATATATATATATATATATATATATTTATATTTATAATTTTTTTTCTTTTTTTTAAATTTAAAGTTTTATTATTTTAATTTAATTTTTTTAACATTTTTTTTTTTTATTTTGTATTTTTAAAGTAATTTTTGTTTTAAATTTATATATTTTATAATTTTTAATATTTTTAATATGTGTTTTAAAAATAAATTAAAATCTTTATATATATATATATATATATAAATTTTTATAATGTATTGAAAAAGTAAATAAAATTAAAAGTAATTAAACTTTAAATTTTAAAAAAGATAAAAGTGAAAAAAAAAGTATGTAATGTATCGGAATTCGATTTCTAGTATATATATATATATTTTTTTTTTTTTCTTTTACATCTGAAAGTCTAAAATTAAAATTGGTTGTCGATTTCCGAAAGAAAATATTTTGGAGGCGTGATCTATGTTGTTTCGCTCAAATGGTTGAAGAATATTTTTGGAATTTTAGAAATTTTTAGAAATAAAAAAAAATTATTGGAAGTGTAGGAAGAAAGACCCATTGATTTTTTCTTACGGGTCTGGAATTTCTGGTGAGAGTCCATATAAGCCCAACTTCTCTTTTTTCTACGATAAAAGTTTGGTCCAATTTTCTTAGTAAAAAAAAAAGAAAAGAAAAACATACATCAGTGACAATATATTGTTTACATTTATCTAAATATGTCAACTTAGATATAGAGAAACTTTTTTATTAGCCAAAAATCTATTTTATTTAAATATTTTTAAAGAAAATACCCAATTCTAAATTATTCAATAATAAGCTTAAGCTATTAAGTTTAGATTAATGAGTGGAGGCATATCTGTCACATAATATTTATTCATGTCAAGATTACAAATTAGATATACGTTATCAAGGATTTGAAAATAGAGAAAACTGCTAATACCTTAATTATTGTAATTTGTAAGTACTCTTCTCCAATCACATCTAAAGTTACTTTATTAATATATAATATATTTAACAAAAACAAATTAATAAAATAAAATTCTTAAGGAGTCGACCAAAGAGAATCGTCAGGGTTTTCACTTTACAAGTAAATTTTAACCCTTTCTGTTCCCAAGCTTTTGGGGTTACTTTTGTTGGATGGTGCCGGATGAGAAATTGTAGTTTTTTTTTTTTCTATCTTTCCCTTTCCATGTTTTAAAAAACTAATCTCCTGTAAAAAGCATAGATTAAAAGATAAGGAGTACTAAGAATCAATGATTGAATGTATGCTGTAATTATATACATGAATAATAAATTAGTTACAAATTTAACAGATAGTTTTCTTATTAATAATTATAACCACACATCCTCTAAAATTGCATCTTTCATTTATTAGAACTGGTAAATACTTTTTATTGAAAAAAAAATATACATTTTCGGGTCTAAACGGATTCATCAGTATATTTTTATTAATCAATTACACCATCTAAATGCTTATAAGGAAAACAAAGAAGGCATTTGATTTAAATATGCAAAGGATAATCACACAAAGCACTAGCTGCAGATTACATATTATACACAATTAAAACCTAGACAAACAAACCCAACAAAATAATAGGATTGAAGGCTAAATTAGTTTGACTATATGCTACAGCTAAATTATACATCCATGCAGAAACAGACAACATTTGGTGGTTGGAATTCAATCTAAAATTATCCTTGGGGGAAGGTGTACACCAGGAGCTTGTTCTGGATACGTACCAAGTTTTACAATAGAACTAGCAGTGAGGTTGTACCTTCTCTGTATTTCTGTAAATCCTCCACATAGAACTTCCTCCACCCACTTCTCCACCTCCGAATCCCTGTCCGAGACATATTGAGCTGCAACCAATTGGTCCATTACTTCTTTCTGGATCTGTAATACACACTCGGATCCAAGAATCTTTTTGAAGTTACCTCTGATCACATTCAACAATCTATCCGCAAGTGCATCAAAATCATAAGGTTTAAAAACAACTGTTTCATCAACCAGATCACACAAATTTTGCAACCAAAGGCTTTGGTTTTGGGTTGGGACATGTTCGGGATTTCCTTCATTGGTTAGTTTCTGTTCATTTTCTTCGGCTGGGAGATTCAAATCTAACTGCCAGCCTGATGCTGTATGTGCCCTTTTAGCTGTATCAGAGAGTATATCTTGATCATGAAATTCTTTGTCACCAATCAACTTACGTTTGTTTAGGAAATTTAGATTAGGAATGGTATCCATTGAATTGTTAGTGACACCGATGCTCTGGCTTCTGTGGTCTCCAATCACATGTTCAACGCGTAGCTTGATACCTGCCCCATTTGCCTTCAGTATTCTTTCTTCAGAATAGTTGGAAGGTTCCCCAGTTGAAATGCAACTATTTTGGTAATCTGAGAAAGATAAAACAAAGACAGTATTGTTTACACTAACTTCTCGTCCATGCGAGTCTGTTATTTTTCCTGTCTTGATGGCCTGAGACAAACTTTTTTGAGCTAGAATATCTGCCTTGTCTACATTTTCAAGCAAAACCACAGACAAGGGTTTCTTGCAACACTCCCCTACAATAAAATCAAGGGTAGTTTTCCCTCTGAATTTCGCATTGCATCCTTTCATTTCTTCATAACCTAGATCCACAAAAATAAAGCTTTCTCGGCTGCCATACAATAACTCGGCTAGAGAAACGGCAATTTTCTTTTTACCATGTCTGTCAGGTCCAACAAAATTCATCCAGATGTCTCCGGGCTGATTTACTCCACGGTGTTTGACCCTCTTTGTTGAGCTGCAAACTATTGTTTTGATGATAGCCTGTAAAGCTTCGTCTTGCCAGCTTACCTCTTTGGAAAGAGCTTCAAAAAGAAATTTTGGATTTTTCGTATCGACTTGTCCACAATAGTCGAAACTTAAGCAGGATGAAGACTGCGATGGATGCTTCAAGATATTCCCATCAGCCAAATTTAAGTTTGAAGAAAACAGACTTGGGATTTCCTTTGGAGGCTCCATTGTGTATTGAACAGTAGGTTTTTTCAGCTTATTGCTGGTAGGAGAAGAGCATATTCCTAACCCGAGGTCTGTGGTTACAGAAGTTACAGATGTGGGAGACATTTGACTTCCATCACACACGCTTGAATTGGACATGTTGCACGATCTTAGGTCACCTGACTCGTGATCTTCCACTTTCTGAAATATCTCAGCAAGTTTTGAAGTATGTCTCTCCTGCTTTGCCTTGAAAACTGCAGGAAAAGGACTACTTGAGTGTGACACAGGCATCATTTGCATGCCAACAGGTACATGGGAGTTGAGATTGATGTAGTCACTGGGTGATTTGTCTGTCATTTTTCTGCTGCAATTGTCAGCATCTTCCTTTTTCTTGTCAGCACCACACTGAAACCCCACAACAGTTGGAAAGGTATTTGCATCTTGCTGGTGCAGATGCTGGGATAACTTGTCTAAGCTCTTGCGCAGTGGCCCAGATTCACTACTATCGAGCAAAACGTCATTATCTTTGGTCTGCACTGAATGAAAGAAAAGTGGTTTTTACACAAACAAAACAAAAAGGACTTCATTGACAAAGCATAAATCAATTGCAGATGATTTACAATACAATCAACAGAACTAAAGCTGCATTCAAAGAATGATCTGCAAGGATGTCTTGTAGGAGATGAAGGTTGGTTTCTGATGTGTTAACTTATTAACTACCAATACAAAACGAGCGAATAGAAGAGACTATAATGCAACACGGTTATTTTTTCAATTAATTTAACATCAAGTGAACCAATAGTCCACGTATCAGATTAACAGAACCGATAATACATCAAACAAAGTACAATATGGTTATAGTAGCAAATGTGAGCCATCTGATTTTAAACACAATCACGATCAGTAAGTAAACATACAAATGCTTGTTTAGTCACATTTCCGTTCCTGTGAAAAAAATATCAATTCCCTACAAAGGCAAGGATCAACCCATTTTAAAAAATTAATCAGATAATCACCACAACTGTGGAGAAAAATAATCAACCCATCTTAAACACTTCATCAGTGGAATATTTATAAAAAATTTACTCGTCAACCCAACAAAGCAAAAGTAGTTACTGTTTTTTGTGTAACATGTCATATGACATTTTTGAAACAAAAAAGTGTCAGTATGGAATATTTGATACAAAAACAACGGTTCGATTTTTATTGATCAGCTGTTAATACCACACACCCGGACAACTTAAAAAGAACTGGTAAAAGGAGTTTTAAGGCTTTTGAAAAAATAAATTTATGCAGATGTTACTAGGCTGCCCAGTTATTTTAAATGAACAAAAAGCTTGTTATTTCAAGAATTGCACAAGCTTAGAGTTTACGATAATTGTGTAATTTTTTTTAGCGGGAAAAAGTAATTTGAAAATTCACAATACAAAATAGGTCAATCTCCCCATTCTAACTTGCTCACAATTTCCCCCCTGGCTATGGTTTGACCTTAAATCTAGTTTGTTTTTAATTTTTTCCTTTTCGACGTTGGTAAATAACCACAACCATGTTTTTTTTTTTTTTTTTAAATGCCCTATTTGTGCAGATTATACAAACAAATTTATAATGAATCAGATTGACGTATCTGAATGGTACACACCTTAACATTCAATCCCTTTGATGTGCCAAATTCTGCAATCTGTAACCACGGAGGCAAGCTAGAATTGTGGGAATCGGCAGCTGAAGAAGCAGAAAGTCTTTCCTTGGAAGCACCAAGAACATCATGTTCACACCTTTCACCACACTGATGACAGTGCGGAACACAATAAAACGATCCATTAGGTGGACCTTTCAAATCAGACTGTGACGAAAAAAAGCCACCAAATGGCACAAATGAATCCATTAAGCTGTAAAACAAAAAATTACAGTTTAGACAAAACATGCACAAAACTAATCACTGCGTGAAAAATCCAGAGTCCACTCGTCATTCAAAAAACAACAAAACTATCAGCATAACACCTCTTACTTCAAGTCCAGAACAACCCAATCCAAATTACATGCTTTAAAATGCCAACAATAGCGTTTTAAAAATACTTTTTTTACGTATATGATTGCAAAGAGTATAATTGATTTTTGACCACACTAATTACTCAAAAGTAAGTTACTTCCATACACAATCAAGTCTCGAATACTTGCAACCCCAACCCATCACAACTCAATCCAACCACTAGGTAGGATGTATTGAAAAACACTTGAGAGTCAAATTAATAAATCTTATCCCATGAAAAAAAAATAATAAATAAACAAACTTGACACACGGGGACGTTAACAGACCCTCGAACTTAAAACTTTGTTGGATATTAAATATTAAAAATTAAAAAAGTGATCAACACATGCACATATGCGACGTAAAAGTTGAAGAAATGGAATAATAATAATAATTATTATTATTATAGTATTTAAAAAAGCACGTTTTACCTGGACCTGGGGCGTTGATAGGATTCAGAAGGCTTGACAGAGGTGATAGGCAGAAGCTGCAAATCCCACTCTTTCTCTATGCAAGGAAACTTCCCCACGAATTTCAAGTAACTCTCATAACTAGCAGCAGCACCCATTAACCAAAACTTATCATAATGAACCTGCAACAGCTTCGCCAATTCCCCAACCACACCCCTCAAACCCTCACCACCACTTTCTTCATCGCTCACAAAACCCTTCAAGTCCCCGAAACTCACAACAACACCTGGCCCCACACACTGCTCCGCCAAGCTTCCAATCTCCCGCACGCGCTTCCCCACTCCCTCCGCATCCCCACTAGCCACCTCATCCGCAATGCAAACCACCTTCAGCCCGGACAGCTCCACCGGCAGAACCCCCTCCCTCCGCTTCTCCACAGCCTCCACAAAGCTCCGGAGAGCGTCGCCGGCGCACGCTCCAAGAAGCAGCGGGTTCCGCCCCCGGCTCCGCACCAGAACCTCCCCGATTCGCCGGAAATTCTCACCGCCATCGTCATCCCCGCCGAAGAAGAAAGGAAACCGCCGTGGCGGCTCGGATAAATTGCAGAGGAAAATCGGCGGCCCGCGGGGGCGCAGAGGGCGGAGGATGGCGAGTTTGATGTCGGAGCTCCGGAAACCCGCTTCGGCGAAGACCCGGCTTACGACGGGGTCGTCCAGGATTGACAGAATCAAATGCTGAAGCTCTACCTTGACGGAAGAAACAGAGAAGGGTTGTTGGTGGTTTTGGTTTTGGTTTATGTTTAGGTTATGGTGAGTTTGTTGGTGGTGATAGAAGTGGAAGTTATCAGGGTGGCGCCGCTGGTTGGCCTGTGAGCGTTTGATGGCGGCCATGAGGGAGTTGGAGACGGGGGGATCATGGTCGGAAGAGAGGTGGCTGTGCGACGACGGCGCGCGGTCGAGTGAGACGGAGAGGCAGAGGTCGAGGGCCTTGAACTGCAGGCGTGGGGAGTACGCGCAGTTGCGGGCGCGTGAGCATGCGTCGCGGAGGAGGGAGGAGGAGGGGAGGGAGAGGAGGGCGGAGACCGCGTGTAGAGAGGTGGTCTGGGCGTGGCCCCGTCGGCGGGCGACGGAGACGGCCTCGTCGAGGGCGCGGGCGGCGTCGGCGGTTAGGCATTGACGCGCCGCTGCGACGGGCGTGGGCATCGGAGGGAGTGAGATTGAGTGGAATTGGGCGAAGGTGGAGTTTCCTTATTGGGGAAAAACATTAACGAGAGGTTTTTTCTCCTTTTATTTTGGGAATGCAAATTTTGAAAAGGGCTTTTGTGTTGTGTCGTGCTCCCAACTCAGTGTGTAGAGTGGGGACTCGTAATTTTGCGTTTAGCTTCCACACCCTCTATAAATATTAGCGTAACGCTGCTTACCAATAACAAAACAAGGATTAAGTAACATTATTTTCGCCCTTCTAACTTATTCTTTAAATTAATAATTTACTTTGTAAATTATATATGCATATATAATTAATGCGACAAAGTTTAACTAACTTCAAGTTGATTTAATTCATTTGTTTTCTAACCGTACTAATTAAACTACAGATTGAATTAGTTGTTGATTAAAAGCATCACTATTTTCTTCTTCACGAATAACTATAACTTTTTTTTTTCTAAAAAAACACTACAATTAAAACCTGTAACTAGGTTAGAAAAATAGTTAATTAGTCAATTTGTGTGCGACATGATGACCTATGAATAACCGTTCAGTTAGGTTCAGCACTTCGGTTAGGTGGTATTGCATGTGAAAAAAAAGAATATTTAACTTCAATAAATATGTGACATCCGAATTTAATAACTTATATTTATATCAACGAGGATTTTTTACCTTTCAAAATTCTTACATCAAATAATATTCATTTAAAAGTATATTATTTGATATGCTGTATTATAGTGGTCCAATCATATATATTATATTGTAACAACATAATGCATTTGAATAAGAATAAATTGCATAATAATGTCCACATTCCATGAATTAAAAAAAACTGAAAAAATATTATCTATAATAAATTCTTGAATTATTTTTTTCGATTGATGAATGTTTTTCTACTCCTTTTCATTGTGTGTCATGCCTATTTGAACAGTTTTTTGTTCAACCCAATGATTGTTACGCTTCTTTTTCCCATGTATTTATATTACTTTTTCACTCTTCACATTTACATGGATTTTCTCCCTTCTTTACACTCATTCGTTTTTTTTTTCTCAATTATTTTAATGCTTTTTATTACTTGTTTTTCTATTCATGTTCTTAGTTTTCTCGGGCTATCTCTCATGTTTACATGTTTTTTTCAACTACCTAGTAAGTAATCATTCCCATGAAATGTTATTTTCTACAATAGTTCTATACACGTACAAACTAGATGTAGACGCGAGATTAGAGTGTTATACTTATTTAGTTAATATTATTTACATTGTATACTAATGATTCTTATCGAGATAAAACTACAAGTAAATAAAAATGATTAATAGTATGAAATTACCAATATAAATTAAACAAAATTTTACGTGAGGTGATTCCGTTGATCTTTGGGATGCATTTCCATCACTTTTTCCTCTTAATGTTTGGGTATATTCGTACAAAAACTTATTATTTAAGTATGCCTAATATGAAATGACTGACTAAACTGATAATAACATTAGTGGATATATTAAATCAAGATATCTTCAATTAATTTAAGAATAATATCCCTTCATGCAAACAATTAACCATCATCTAATGATTCTTATCGGTTTGATTAATCAACTAAAACTAAGATTTATCGAGGACACTAGTTTTTTTTTTCTTTTTTTTTATATACAAATCATAGTTATTTATGACATTAAACATCTAATTTGAAACATAGTTTACAAATCTCTCTATTTGAATAGTTTATATTAAAAATATTAACGGTTGGAAGTTTTATTTGAATGAGAGTTAAGATGATTTTATATTATACAAATAGGGTGGAAAATTCACCTTACAAATTGGTTTTATGGGTTGAGTTAAACCTAAAGTTCATTTTTAACATGATATAAGAGTCATTATTTAAAAAATTTATTCTAATGAGACTTTTTGGATATTCTGTTTCACCTGTTATCGGACCACTAACGGACCATCTATTTCTAGATTTATGCACGAGATGTATATAACTCGATGTGAGGAGAGATGAAATCAGGCTTAAAATTTATTTGTAACCTTGAATGATTTAATTAACTAACACGTTTAAACTAATATTTTTGGCTGATATAAATGGTTTAAGAGGGATAGGAGATTTTTTTGAGTATGAAATGTCTGCATCGTGGTGGTCTTCATGATCATGTTTATGGTTGCTTTTCTTTTGTCACAGTAAAGAGAGAGAAAGAGATGCTGCCTCCACTTACTTTCTCTGCCCCACCTTCCACACTCCACTTACCTCCTGTTACAAAACATTTCTTTTATTCCTTCCACATTTATTTCACTCAATTTTACTATTTCAAAAAACCACCAGTTTTTTTTTATTTGATTATTTGGACCAATTTCAATATACTAGTACAAAGTCACTTTTCTTAAAAAAATCTACAGCTTGAAATTAATTTTACTTCTTTATGGTATTTTTATTCGTTAATAATTTATTAAATGAAATCATAAGATAAATATATATTTTTACTTTAAAATAAATAGTTAATAAAAAATATATAAATAACTAGAATATCTTTAACACATTAGTCAAATATTAAGTAAATTAAAGAAAATACTAAACTTTTTTTTTGTTAATAGAATATAGCAGTCTTCGAGCAACTTGTTAACCCATGATTAAACACACACTAAAACTAAGAAAATTATATTTAAACCGAATTTGTTACCTTTCAAATTGTGGGTAAAACAAACGGTTCTTAATTTGTGATTATGACGAGAACATACACTTAGTTATATGATTTTATGATAAATCACTTTCATTAATTTTTCAATGAAATAACAACCGTTTCTTTATAATTTTAAAAGTAGTCACATTTTGACTATTAATAAAAGTATATATATATTTTTAAATGACCTACTTATTTGTTTAAAAAATCGCGTGCTAAACCAACTTAGAACATTTAGTTTTGATTGTGAATTTGTGGCAAGTTCTCAATTTTTGTTTTTCTCTTGGATGACACATGCATCTTTGAGAAGTATACATGTTCTATAGTCTATGATATGTTTAAAAAGTGCAACTTTCTAGTCTCCATGAACCCTAAATTGCTCAAACATTTTGCTCCAATTATTTCAATAAAATATTTTTATTGGAAGCTCAAAGCATTCATTTTTATTGAATGTACACTTCAAAACATATCATAATTTAATTATTTTCTTAAACTTTAAACCTCCACTTTATAGAGAATTCTAATCCAACATTTTTTTAAGTTTAGTAAATTCATATTTATCTTTCAATTACCATAAAGTCCCACTTAAGGGTGTTCTCAAAATTCTTAATTTGTATACATTCATGTATATGATGATGCCAATTTAATTTTAACTAAATTCTTTAATCAAATCATTTAACTATATATTTCGTCCAAAAATACTTTTTCTTTTTATCTGAAAATGACTTGCACTCTAAAAATATCTAAAGGAGAGTTGGAGAGCACAAATACTTATAACAATATAATTAATATTTAAACTTTGATTAAAAGTTAAACTGGTTTTTCTCAACTAATGAAACCAAAATTTAGCTCAAACAGTAGCACAAAAGTAAAAGAAAATAAGAGTTTTAAAGAAAAAAAAAATCTAATTATAAATTAACTTTCGTTAATGTAGAAATGATCTTAGGTTTATCAATTCATTCAAAGTAAAATGTTATTTGAAACTCGTGTTTAATTATATATTAGTGACCATACTCAAGTTAGAAGAATTGTAATTAATTTGAAATACGTATATATTTATATTTTAAACTTGAGTTTTATAATTCAAGTTAAATTATTTATTTCCAACTGCAGCAGCGGAACTAAGCCTCTTCAAGGTGGTCAATATCTTATCATCAGATGTTTGAATATTAATGAAAAACAAAATATTTTTTAAACACTTACTTTTTGTACGAATATATTATTTTTTTAATAGTTTTGATTGGTTTTTTAAACTTGGATTTTTTAGGGTTAACTAATTGATCACCATGCCCATTTTAACTCGCAGCAGGACAGTAAGTCAAACTAATGATTCCAGTCCATTTAAAAAATAATGGTTTTACGACTAATTATATAGGCAGTGAGTAAAGTTTAAAAACTTTATTTTACCAATCACTTTATTGCTTTATGGCATTTGACCATAACAGAAGCAATGGTGTTGTAACATTCTGTATATGATTTTTTTTAACTAATTCATTCCTATTTAGTTGTAATTTTAAAGAAAACATTCTTATATTTTTTAACTTTAAGGACATCTTCACTAAGTATGATTGGAAATTTACCATTTAAGCAATATATTATTTTATTTTATGGAATAAAAATTGGATAAACTTAATTATCATTCTAATAAGTATGAGATTAGATAATTTTATGTATACTTAAGTTCTAAAGTAATATTTCACTTCAAGTTTATTTGGATAAATTTTACATACACACTGTTATAAAAATATATTTTTATAACTTATAGTTAATATATGTACATTAAAAATAATAATGTTAAGAAGTTATATTGGAGATATTTTTATAAATTAATTTTAATTTATACAAGAATCTTTGACTTTTGTTTATGAAATTTTTATTAAAAAATCATGAAATGATAGAATCGTGGACATGTAAAACTCTATTAATACTAGTCATAATCCTAATGAGTACATCTAACTATCAAAGCAACCCTAGCTAGCACCTTTCCATCTTAAGAGTGGTGAAAAAAAAAAAAAGATCCATCATTTAAGCATTGAGATGCTAATTTTTTTTATTGCTATCTCACTGATTCACAACTTGCATTTACCAAAGTGATAATGCCATTTTTAAAATGTGGAAGTGCATAATTGATTCAACTCTGGTCCAAATAAATTTTTATTTTTTTTTAATCAAGTTGTTGAGTTTATTATTACCCACTAATCCAATACCCAAAGTCAAATCAACACTTTCATAAAATAATGTTTAAAGTAAGATTACACCTTTTTCTTTTAATTTTTAAATGGAGACAAGTTATTGTTGGCCACTAATGTATGAAAAATCTTCACAAAAATAAATATTTGTCCACTTAAACATCTCAGATAGAAGGTGTATGACATAAATAATGAATAGTAACAAAGATTTTTTTTTATTTTCATGAGATTTATAAATTGGAAAAATCTCACTAAAATTGAATTACGCAAAGTTGAGTGAGTGAGGTCCAACGTTATAGTGTCTCCGAATTATAATAATGGAATGGACTCATTGAGTCAATGGTGGCTAGCATTCACACCGGTCAGAGGTCCAAGTCAACGTCTATTACTACTATTCAATAACTTTTGAGAGTGGAGAGAATAAAGTAAGATTGGGAATGAAACAAAAATCTCATGGTTTTCATTCATTTTTCATTTTTTTACCATGAAAATTTTGCATTTATATTTTTTTACACATTATCAACTTATATAATTATAAGTAATAAATAATTATAATAAAAAACTTAAAAAATATTAAAAAAACTAACAAATGATTGTTGAACTCGTTTAGGCCCTGTTCGTTTGTGATGATGTTACTGTGGAAACCGATTAGGGAGCGTGGATTCATGAATGGCACTAAGTTCCATTGTATGGATTCAAACCGATTACGGAGAGCGGATTTGAGGAATGTGTAGATTTTTTCATCCACCCTCTGATGAGCAGATTAGAGAGTAAGGAGGGTTTATTCCAATTTTACCCTCGCTTTTTCACTTGGCTCACATGCACACGGCAGTGCAAAATTCGTCCTTTGCAGTGGATGGCACATGTGAGGGTGGTGAACGAGGCGGTCTGTCGCGGTGGTGGTGAGGTGTTGTGGTGTTGGGGTTGGCACCGGTGTTGTGTTTAGTGTGGTGTTGTGTTTAGTGGAGTCATGGCACCGGTTACGTAACCGGTGTCTTGTTTTTACAAAGGGCAACACCGGTGTCGTTGATTTTCTTTTTCTTTTTTTTTTTTTTAGTTTTTCCTT